>Ga0208898_1000035_pt1 | contig 284030 bp, 290 predicted proteins | sample VirMetDEL_Mar_4_FD_184513 | JGI IMG/M metagenome (GOLD analysis project Ga0208898, IMG submission 184513) | Aqueous microbial communities from the Delaware River and Bay under freshwater to marine salinity gradient to study organic matter... | ecosystem: Environmental > Aquatic > Marine >...
ACGGCGTCACCATCATGGCCAGGAAGGCCCCCAGCTTTTTCATCACATAGGGACCGTCGTGGTTGACGGCGTTGGCGGCCGAGAAGCTCTCGCGGCTGATCCCCAGGGCGGCCTCCTGACCGACGCCAGTGATCATGTGGAAGGGCACATAGGCCGTGTCGGTCGCCAGGGCCGCGCGGACCAGGTGATCGTTTGTGGCCTGCCATTTGTCGATCGCCGCCTGATCGCCCGAGGGGCCGAACACATTGGTCCCCGGCACGGTCAGGATGATGCATTCGATCCCGGCCGCCCGGAAGGCCGAGACGATGGCGACCGTCTGCGAAAAGATGGCCGGGTCGCCCAGCTGGTTCATGCCGAAGGCGATCACGGCCAGCTTGGCGCCCGTCGCGATGGCCGCCGCCAGGCGATCGGGATGGCCGCCGTTGTAGAGGCCGTTGACCAGGGTGGACGCCGCCGTCGTGCCGCCGATGCCCAGGTTGAAATAGCTGACGGCGCAGGCGGATCGCGCCTCAATGGCCGCCTCCAGCGCATAGCTCCAGCCGATATGGATGATCGGCCCGCTGGCGTTCGGCGTCCCGTCCTCGTTGAAGCGGGCGACATTGGCGGCGATGGAGTCGCTCGGGATGGCGCCTTGCAGATAGCGCAGGCCGTCGCGGCCGGTGTTGGCCACCAGCTGCTGTTCCGGCTCCGCCCCATCCGCGATCTCGGTCTGGCTGTCGCCAAGGCCTAGCAGACCGAAGGCCGCGCCCGTCCGCATCCGCTTGGCCAGACCCGGCAGGCAGCGCAGATTGTGTTCGCGGATCGCTTGGAACTCCGCCTCGCGCCCGATCTCGACCATATTGCGGAACCGGTGAACCGGCAGCAGCTCCATCGCCCCCGGCGTCACATGCACATGCCACAGCGCCACCTTGCCGGACGGCAAAGCCGGCAGATATTCTTCGGGGTCGCGTCCGCGCGCCACACCCTCCGCCACGCCGATCTCGCCCGTGATCGGATCGGCCCAGATCAGGTCATAGCGGGTGCGAGACCCCGTGATCGTCAGACTGACATCATAGGGCGCGGTCCCGCCGAACAACTGGACCAGCCCAGTCTTCATATTGGCGCTGTAGTCGGATCCGGCGGTCAGGGGCGCGCCGCCGTCGCCCGTCACCGTCAGGCTGCTGAGATATTTGCGCGAGGCCCAGACGGTCTTGCCGTTGAAGGCTTCGACGGTCCTCGTCTCCGTCAGCGTATCGGCGGCGATGTCGCTGATCGTCACCGTCTGCGGCGGGATCACCAGGGCGCCGCCCAGACGCGCCAGCTCGCAGCCTGGCAGGGCCAGCGTGCGACCGGCGCGCCGCAGCGGGATCTCCAGCGCCCGCACCGTGGGCGTCGTCGGCAACAGGCCGAAATCCGGCGACGCCGCCGCCTCGATCACGCTCCACGCCGCCCGCTGACCGGCGATGGCCCCCAGCGTCCTCTGATCGCCGCCCAGCGCATACCAGAACAGTTTGGTGTCCGCGCCGTTGGCGGTCGCGGCGTTGTCGCCGGTCGCCAAGCCCAGTCCGACGACGGCCCCGGCGTTGCTGGCGGACAGATTGACCAGATAGACCCAGGCCGGGTCCATGACGTGCTCGAACGGCAGCGCCAGCGACTGAGCGGCGGCCGAGTTCGGATCGGGCGCGGCGGCGACGGACACTCCGCCTGCCGCCAGCAGTTCGTCGCGGCTGTCCGCGCCCGGCGCAGCCGCCAGGTTCAGACCCGCTGGACGGCGATAGATGCGGTAGCGGATGGTGTCCGCCAGGTTCAGGTCGAACAGCAGGGGCGCGATGGCCCGCGCCCGCACCGGCCGCGCGACATGGGCGGCGAACGACAGTTCCCGGAAGCCTTCTGCGGCGCGCCACGCGGCTGGGGCCTGCCAGCGCACGCCCAGCCCCGGCCTTGCCCGTTCGGCGACGCCGGCGGCGACGCCCAGAACCGCCGACGGGATCATGGCGGCGGTGTCCGTCAGCAACTGCCCCCAGGCCCGATAGCCCCCAGGCGCGGTCTGATAGACCGGCGCGCCCGACGCCGTGTCGGAATACAGACCCCGAAGCCAGGCGCCCTCGCCGCCGCCCGCGACGCCTCTGGCCAGATTGAGTTGCACCCGATCTCCACCGGCGTTCAGGGCGCTGATCAGGATCAGCAGCTGCCGCCCCGACGGCTCGACCTGACCGCCCAGGGGAATATCGACCCCGATCTGGTCCGCCGCGATCCGACGCAATCCCAGCAGGTTCAGCGCGGGCGTGTTCGTGGTGGACACCAGCTCATAGGCCGAAAGATCGACGGGGATCGGGAAGGCCGTCAGATCGGCAGGCAGGCGATAGACTTCCGCCCGAATGGTGGTCGCCGCGCCGGACAGATCCTGAATGCGGGTGCGCAGCGCCTTCAGCGGCCCCGTCTCGACCATCGCCTTGGCGACGCCCCAGATGAAGTGACCCGTGCCCCACAGGTCCGTCCCCGTGGACGCCACGGCGTCGGTGTCCGCCAGGGGACGACGCTGCGACACGCTCCACAGGTCGCCGACCTTGATGGCCGCCGCCGACGCCGGCTCCGCCACGCCCTCCAGCACCATCGCCGCCTCGGTCGCACGGTCCGCCGCCGCAATGGTCGGATCGTCGAAAGCGACCCACGCCCCGTCCCAGCGATAATAAAGGCCCGTCGCCTCGACATAGGCCTGCGCCCCGACCGGGCGGTCGGTCCAGGCGTCCCGCTGCGCGATCGTGCCGTAGATCCGACGACCAGCCGACGCGGCCTCTTCGGTCTCCGCCATGCGATCCAGCACCCGGCTCACATGGCTGCGGATGCGCGCCTTGTCGGGATCGTTGGGCAGGGCGGAACCCGGCGCGACGGAGTCGCGGTAGATGTCGGCCGCCTCGGCCTTCAGTTCGGAAATCGTGGGCATGGGACAACCTCCATCGCGCCGGCTGGGCGACGTAAAATCAGGGTGGAGAAAGAGAGGATCGGGGGATGCGCCGATCAGGCGACCGGCGTCGGACCGGCAGGCCCCAGGTGGACGGACGGGGTGTCGTCCGCGTCATAGGCGGTGACCCAGACGTAATAGGCGCCGGACGGACGGCTCAGATCGAAGGTGCGAGGGGTGTAGGTTCCGGCCGGGGGGGCGTGCGCCTCCGCCGTCGCACCTGTCAGGGTGTTCGTCGTGTTCGTCCGAACGATACAATAGGCCACCGGCAGGGCGGGGTCGCGGTAACCGATCCGCAGCAGGCCCGGCGACGGGGTGGACACCGTCAGATCGCTGGGCGGCGGGACGACGTAAACGGGTTCCACCGTGGCGTTGACCAGGCGCGGCAAAGACCAGTCGGACATGCCGCCGCCGCCCGTTGTATAGGCCACCTCGACCTCCAGTTCGTCCGAGGCGACAAAACCCGTTTCCAGCAGCACCGGCGTGCCCGGATCGATATCGACATAGGAACCTTCGACCCAACTGCTGGACCCGACGACACGCCAGCGCGCCGACCAGTTCAGATCGTCACGACCTGGTCCCGACGCCGTGATCCTCAGCCGGACGCCCTCGCTGCCGCCCGTGCTGTCCGTGAAGACGACCACAGTGTCGATGGTCGGCATCGCCAGGGCCTCGCGAACGATGCGATCCCCGACCTGCGGCCCGTCACCCTCCTCCGTCGCAGCGTTCCACGCGTCGGCGTTCGTGTCCGCCAGAACGAAAGGAATGGCGACGGTCATGCCCTGCAGCGAGGTTTGTCCGCCCTCCTCGATTTCGATCACGGCATTGTCGAAACCGAGTTCCGGCAGGTCCACGCCGATCCAGCGTTGCCCCATGGCGCGCGCCGCGCTCAACTTTCCATCCAACCGCCCGCGAACCGGCGCAAGAAGTCGCGACATCTCGCGCTTGGCGAGCCGCCGCACCTGACTGTTGTTCGTCACGCCTTCCTGTTCAAAAGGCGAGGTCTCGACCGATCCGCGCATGAAGGCGTCGTCGCTGTCCCGCCAGGGGTCGGTTTCGACCATGTTCCAGCCGTGCGCTCGCGACTTGAACGAGGGGACCAGTTCGTTGACCACATCCTCTGTCGAGGCGTCGCCCGCCACGTCATAACCGTGGATATCGTCCTCGGTCAGGAAGACGGTCGGCGGGCGATACTTTCCGACCCACAGACGATAGCAACCGTCCTCGTCCTGCGTCAGACGCCCGTCACAGGCGGCGAGTAGTTTCTTCAGCGCCTCGACCGGATCGTCCGACAGCGCCCGATAGACGAAGCTCTCATAGCGAGGGGCGGTCCCGCCCGCCTTCTGCGCAATGGCTTCGTCGCAGATGTTCATCTCGCCGATCCAGTGCGCCAGCACCGGCTCCACGGTCGCCTCATAATCCTGGGCGAACCCATCGGGGCTGGTCAGCAGGTCCATGATCTGGACGGCCGTGTTGCGGCTGGCGGAATAGCTGTCGAAGCGGGGGTCCCAGATGCGCTTCCACCGTCCCACAGCGCTCCACGACGGGTCGCCGTTCGGATAATCCTTCAGCAGGTTCTCCTGCTTGGCGTGGCGATAATCGACCCCGATCGAGGCGATGCCGTCGCCCCGGTGATCGTTGGTCCAGACGCCGGTCGCGCCCAGGGCGGCGACGATGGCGGAATAGGCGGTCTCTGTGGCCAGCCCCAGCCGCTTCTCGATATGGATCAGGTCGTTGTCGCCGCCGCCGTATTCGTCGCTGCCCTGGACCCAGCCCGTCGGCAGGAGGGTCAGAACGTGGTCATGCGACCAGACTTCGTCGATGGCTTCGGCGCGGCCATGATGGAAGGCCATCACGTCATAGGCGTGGTTGCCCTTGGCTTCCCACAGCATGAACTGTCCCGGCAGCTTGCCTTCGCCATAGGCCTCGATCCGGGGCGGGATCGGCTGTTTGATCGATCCCTGCGCATTGTCGGCGTCCGGCGTGTCCGTCAGCAGAGAATTGGCGACGTAGGACGCGCCCAGGGTCACTCCGACATAGGTGGCGGCATAGGCGGTGGCGTAGATGACCTTGGCGGCCGCCAGCGACTTGATCCCCACCGCCGCAATGATTTTGGCGGTGGCGAACTTGGCGACGGCGGCGGCGATGGTTGCGGGCATTCAGCCGATCCTCCAAGTCGTCAGGCCTCCGGCCCGTCCGATCCACACCCCTCGGGGTGACTTCGCCGCCCAGCGATCGGGTCGAATGCAGATCGCCCCGACGATCTGTGTCCCGCCCGCGCCCATCACTTCGATCAGGCCGATATCGCCGCTGCGAACATCGGTGCAGGGCGGGCGCCGCAGTTGGCGGCTGATCATCGCCACCGCGCCGCCAGCCTCCGCCATCACAGCGGCCGCTCCGGCTTCGTCGTCATAGGTTCCGCGAAGATCAGCGGCCGGATCCCAGCCCTCGACCGCCAGCACCCAATCCGCCAACGTCAGTTCGCAGTCCGAGACACCCCAAATGAAAGGCCGCCGTGCGATGTCCCGCAGAAACCGTTTCAGTTCGGCCATGGCCGGGTGGAACGGATGTTCAGCAACGGTGTGCGGTCGCAGAAGGCGTCGGTGGGCGACCGCCGTCTTTGATCCGGGCCTGTCAGATAGGTGTGGAAGGGTTTGCGGCGACGGATCGGCCCGCTGATCAGCGTGACGGTCAGGCTGCGCGTCCAGACGTTGGGAGCCGTGCGTTGGCGCGACAGTCGCGGTTGGGACAGATATCCGCGACGGCTCCAGTGGATCGGCCCCGCCAGCTTCAGGCGTTCGTCCAGAACGGCCCAGCCCAGACCGGCCGGCGCTCCGATGACCAGGTCACGCTCATAGAGGAACGATCGCGCCTCCTCCAGATCCAGGCCGGAAAGCTGAAGGTCGATGGCCTGCGCCTGTCCGTTCATCAGCCAATCGATATCCGGCAGATTGCCGCCCCAACGGCCGATGCGGTCATAGACACCTCCCTCGGTCTCCAGTCCGCCAGCGGGAACCGGGAAGTTTCCGAAACCCGCGAACAGCCGGATGACCTCACCGCCGATCTCGGCGCGGAAGAAACTGACGATATTGGGCTGCGGGCCGCGCAACAGGCGGATTTCGTCCTCAGTCATTCCGCTTCCACCAGGGTGCAGCCGATGCGGAAGAACCGGCTGCCCAGCGCCTTCTTTGGCCACAGCGGCGAGGGATCGGGCACCGTGGCGGCGAAGGCAGGGTCGTTGAAGTTCACCTCTGCGCCCGCCGCGTGATCCGCCCGGAACTGGGGCCCGACCCGGACACGCCAGAGCGTCCCCGTGACCCGCTCCAAACCGTCGATCAGGTGCAGTTCAGGCCCAAGTTCGGGCGTCCGCTCCAGCGAGAAGAGTTCGCCGCCGATCAGATTTTGACCGGACTGAAGATCAATGAGCGCCTCGTCATCTCGCAACCCGACCGCGTTCACCAGATAGGCCTGCGCTCGCCCGCCGACGAACCGCGCCCCATCGCCAAACGTCGCACCGTCTGCAAACGGAACGTGCGGCCCGCGTCCGCCCGGCGTGACGCCGCCAGCCCGGACAGGAACCCGAACACGACGCCCGCCACGCACGGACGACGCGAAGGCCCGCGCCATGTTGAAATGATGCGGCTCCCCCGCCCGCATATCTTCCAGATCGACCTGCCACCATCCTCCAGGCCGCCGCGCGCGAACCCGCCAGCCTCAGCACCATCTGCCGCCGCCTAAAGCCAACGGTGCGCATGGTGAAGCGGGACGAGAGCCTTCACCGGCTCAAGGTCACCTCCGCACTCTGCAAGCTCAAGGCGGACGGCCTGGTCACCCGCACTCCCGACGGCTGGCGCGCCACCGCCGCTGGCCGCGAAGCCGCAGGGATCGACTGACCATGGCCAGACCCGTCACCTTCCCTGAGGCGAACGCCGTGCTGACTGGTTCGCCCGAGGACCGCGCCGCAGGCACTGTTCTCGATCTGCCGATCCATCGCTGCCGCGATCTCGACGGCGCGCACCACGTGGTGTCCTGCTGGGAACTCGACAATGAGGAATGGGCGGAGGTCGCTCGCACCGGCCGCATCTGGCTGACCAGCTGGGGCCAGACGCACCCGCCCATCGCAGTCGCAGGCGCGCGCGCAACCCTGTTTCCGGACGCCGCCTGAGACCATGACCGCCCGCGCCACCTTCACCGAAGCCGACATCAAGCGCGCCGTTCGCGCCGTGGAGAAGTGCGGCCGGGCGGTCGCCGCCGTTGACTTCCCGCGCGAGGGCGGGTTTCGGTTGGTCCTTGGCGATCCCATCCCGGTCGCCGCCTCAGGGATCAACGGCGCGAACGAATGGGATGTCGTTCTGCCGTCATGAACGCCATGGCCAAGATCGAGATCGCCTATGTGAAGGCGTATAAGGATCGCCACGGGCGCATGCGCTACTACTATCGGCGCAAGGGCCTCTCGACCCTACCCCTACCCGGTCAGCCGGGCACGGCGGAGTTCATGGCCGCCTATCAGATGGCGGACGCCCGTGCGCCCCGTCCCAACGCCGTGATCGCCGCCGAAAAGGCCGCCAGCCGCGTCCAGCCGCGCTCTGTCAACGCCCTGATCATGGAATACTATCGCTCGCCCGCGTTCGCCCAGCTGGCGGACAGCACCCGGCGCGCCTATCGGGGACAACTGGACCGGTTCCGCGCCGTCCACGGCGACAAGGGCGCGCTAAGCATCCAGACGCATCACCTGGAAGCGATCTTCCACACCATGGTCGCGACGCCCGAGGCCGCCGTGAACCTGCGCAAGCGCTTGCGGCAGGTGTTCCGGCTCGCCGTTCGGCTGGGCTGGCGCCAGGACAACCCGGTCACCGAGACCGAGGTCACCCGCAAGCGGGATCGCGGCATCAAGGGATGGTCGGAAGAGCAGATCGACCAGTTCCAGGCGCATTGGGGCACGGGCACTCGCGAACGCCTCGCCATGGCCCTGTGCCTCTATACGGGACAGCGCCGCTCCGACGTGATCCGTATGGGCCGTCAGCACGTCAAGGACGGCCGGATCAGCGTCGCCCAGCAGAAGACCGCCGCGCGACTGAAGATCAGGCTTCACGTCCTGCTGTCGGCAGAGATCGAGGCTCACGACGCAGCCAATCCTACGGCGCGCGACCACCTCACCTATCTAACCACCCAGGCAGGCGCGGCCTTCTCGGTCGAGGGGTTCGGCAACTGGTTCCGCGACGCCTGCGCCGCCGCTGGGCTGAAGGGCAAAAGCCCCCACGGTCTGCGCAAGTCCGCCGGTCGCCGCTTGGCGGAGGCCGGATGCAGCGAGAAGCAAATCGCCGCCATCCTCGGTCACGCCAGCCTCAGCGAGGTCGCCCGCTACACGCGCGAAGCCAACCAGGCGAACCTCGCCGACGACGCGATGGATATGTTGGAAAAGGCCGAAACCAGAACAGGCCGTGTCTAACCGGTTAGACACTTCGCCCTTAGCGGCATGATTTCATTGGTGAAATCGATAGGGGTGGCGACCCCGGGAGGACTCCAACCTCCGACCTCGGCTTTAGGAAAGCCTTGCTCTATGCGGCTGAGCTACGGGGCCACGCGGGATGACCTAGCGGTTCGTCGGGCGGGGGGAAAGATGGGGCGGGGGTCGATGTGCGATTTCGGTCCTGGACCGGGACCTTGCCGCAACGATCCGGTTGTGGTTAATATATCTTAAGATACAATATCTTGCGGTGAACAAATCGCGAATCGAGGCCTGTGTCCGATTCGGTCCTGATTCGTTTCGCCCCTGTTCCGGATTCGGGAAGGGCGGCGTTAACCGGGGTGCACGGCCTGTTCGGCCACGGCGCGCAGACCCGCCAGCATCTGATCGACGGCCTCGCCGCCCTGGCAGTCGTTCGCCAGGATCAGGCTCAGGGCGCGGGCGTGGACCTGAACCTCGGGCCAGGACCAGGCGTCGGCGGCGGCCATCCGGTGGGCGGCGTCGCACAGGCTGTAGGCCGCCGCATAGAAGGGCGGGATCTCCATGAAGCCGGACATGTCGACCAGGGCCGACGCCAGGGCGTAGACCTCGCCGTCGGCGCCGGCCGGGCGGTCGGCGCACAGGCGGTTCAGGGCGTCGACCTTGTCCTGAAGCACCAGCAAGGTCCGGCCGCGCTGTTCCCCCAGCCCCTCTTCGGCGCGCGCGACGGCGTCCGCGATGGGCACGCCGCCTGGGCGCGCCATCTGGCGCTGAAGCGACGTCTGGACGTTTCGGAGACGGGGCGGGGTCGCATCTGCGGTCACAGGGCCACCTTCATCGGCTTCAACAGCATGTCGATATCGTCCTGATCCATATTGGCCTCGACGGCCTCGCCCAGTTCACCCGACAGGTCGGTCTGGCGGCGGCCTTCCTCCCCGGGCGGGGGACCATAGTTGCGCACGCGGCGATCGGGTCCGACGTAGTTTTCGACTTCGACGAACTGGCGCGTTTCGCCGCCCAGCCAGATGATCCGCTTCAGCAGGACCGCCGGAGTCAGGGGTTTGGCGACGATGAAGCTGGCGCCGCAGTCGCGCCCCTTGGCGACCAGGGCGCGGGCGGCGTGGCCCAGGATCATGATGACGGGCGTGAAGCGGATCGGCTCGGACGCCTCTCGCCTGAGCCAGCGGACGAAATCGTAGCCGTCCATCTCGGGCATGGCGCAGTCGATCAGGATCAGGTCGACGGACCGGCGCTGCACCAGTTCGACCGCATCCTTGGCCGAGGGACACTTCAGCTGTTCGCGAACTCCGAACCCCTGAACGATCGAACTCAGAAGATCGAGCGAGGTCGGCTGATCATCGACGAGCAGAACCGTCGAATGCGCCAGATTGATCTTGTCCGGCGTCTTGTGCACGGCGTCAGAACAGCATGAGGTCGCCCGAATCGGCAGCCTCGGTCGTCTTGACGCCGGCGGCGGGGCGCAGGCGCACCGCCATGTCGGCCAGGGAGATCCGGCTCACGGATTCCGCCGGTGTCGCGCCGTCGCCCAGCATTCTCAACACGCCGGACAGGGCTTCCAGCCTCTGGGTCAGGGCGTCCAGGGCCTGGGCCTCGGTCAGGGCCTCCGCCCGATCCTCCGCCGGCGCGCGCCGCACCAGACGGCTGACCAGGGCCTCGACGTGATCGATCCCCTCGCGCACACGCATCAGCTCGTCGGCGACGGCGACCAGGAGGTGGGCGTGTTCGGGAGGGGCGTGCATCAGAAGAGCTCCAGGGCGCCCGTATCGACGGGGGGCCGAACGACGGGGACGGGCTTGGGCGCGACGGTGTCGGTGACGGCGCGCTGCATGGCCTTGCCGGTCACCGGCCAGTAGTGCAGGCGGCGTCCGCCGTCCCCGCGCAGGCTGCCGCCCACCACGGGAATGCCTTCGTCACGCAGGAATTTCTCGGCGAAGTCGGCGTTGGAACGGCCGACGTCGCGCAGACTGTCGAACATCCGCCCGCCGCCGAACAGCTTGGCCTCCAGCCGCTCGCGGCGTCCGCCGGCCTTCAGCAAGTCGTTGATCAGAAGCTCCATCGCATAGGCGCCGTAGCGACGCCCCGCGTCAGTTCCCGCGCCGGATCCCTCGGGCAGCAGGAAGTGGTTCATCCCGCCGATCCCGGCGACCGGATCGCGCAGGCACATGGCCACGCAGGAGCCCAGAATGGTGCTGAGGACCACGTCCGGGTCGGACGTGATATGATGCTCGCCCTGGCCGACGTGCAGTCGTTTTTCCTTGTTGTCCTTGAGGGCCGAGAAACTCATGTCAGCGGACCGAAGACGGCTTCCAGCTTGCCCTTCAGTTGGGCCACCGTGAAGGGTTTGACCAGATAGTTGTTGACGCCGAACTGCACCGCCCGCTGCACCAGTTCGCGGTCGGCGCGGCCGGTCAGCATGATGAAGGCGGTCTTGGACGTCGGCGGGTGGGCGCGCACGGCGCGCAGCAGGCCCAGTCCGTCCAGGTTCGGCATGTTGTAGTCGGAGATGATCAGGTGCGCGGGCTTGGAAATGATGTCGCGCAGGGCGATTTCACCGTCGGCGGCTTCGCGGATCTCGCGCACGCCCAGTTGTTGCAGGCTGGTGCGAACCAGCGAGCGCATCGTCATCTGATCATCGACGACCAGGCAGTGGAGAGAGGCGGCGGCGGGCATGATGGCGCTCCCGGGGGTCAGGCGATCGACCGTGCGCCCGAGTCGGCGCACAGTTCTAGAATAGCGGGGGACAGGCGGTGGAGCGGCAGCTGCCGTTCCACGGCGCCCAGTTCGAAGGCGGCTTTCGGCATGCCGTAGACGACCGAGGTCGATTCGTCCTGGCCCAGGGTGCGGCCGCCGGCGTCGCGAATGGCCTTCAGGCCCTTGGCGCCGTCCTTGCCCATGCCCGTCAGGATCACGCCGGTCATCGGCCGCTTCAGGCGGACAAGCGACTCGAACATGACGTCGACCGACGGACGGTGGCCATTGACCGGGTCGCTCTGCACCAGATGGCAGCGGGGGGTCATGCCGGGCGTCAGCTCCAGATGCGCCGCGCCGCCCGGCGCCAGATAGATGTGGCCGGCCTTAAGTTGCGCGCCTTCATAGGCTTCGGTCACGGTCGGAGCGCAGACGCGGTCCAGACGGGCGGCGAAGCTGGCGGTGAAGGTCGCCGGCATGTGCTGGGTGATGATGGTCGCCGGGCAGTTGGCCGGGAAGCCGCTCAGAACGGTCAGAAGGGCTTCGACCCCGCCGGTCGACGAGCCGATGGCCAGGATATGGCTGGCGGCCGGGCGATAGGCGCTGGGCGCCGCCGCCGAGGCCGGCATGTCGGCGCGGGCGCGGACGCGCGAACGCGCCGCCGTCTTCACCTTCTCGATCAGGTCGTGGAAGGCGTCGACGCTGGCCACGGCCGGTTTGGCCACCGCGTCCACCGCGCCGATTTCCAGCGCCGCCAGGGTCACGTCCGTGCCCGCCGCGGTCAGGGTCGAGACCATGACCACCGGCATGGGCCGCAGCCGCATGATCTTCTCGAGGAACTCCAGCCCGTTCATGTTGGGCATCTCGACATCCAGGGTCAGGACGTCGGGATTGAGCTCCTTGATGGCGGCGCGGGCCTCGATCGGATCGGCGGCCGTGCCGACGACCTCGATTTCGGGATCCGACTTCAGGGCGGCCGAGATCAGGCCGCGCATCGTCAGGCTGTCGTCCACCACGAGGACTTTGATCTTGGCGCTCATCATGCGGCTCCCAGGCGGTAGGTGGTCAGGCCCGCGGTCTGCAGCAGGCTGGCGGCCGGCCCAGCCACGCGTTCGGAATGGCCGATATAGAGGGTGGCGCCGGGGTTCATCAGGGGGACGAAGCGGCTCCACACCCGCTCCTGGGTGGGATCGTCGAAATAGATCACCACGTTGCGACAGAAGATGACGTCGAACTTGCCCTTCATCGGCCAGTCGCCGATCAGGTTCAGTTCCTTGAACGACACCAGGCGTTTCAGCTGCGGCCCGGCGGTCCAGGCGCCACGATCGGCGCGGTTGAAATACTTGCGCCAAAGGGTGACCGGCGCCGGTTCCAGCGCCTCTTCGGAATAGGTCCCGTCGTGGCCCTGAGCGACCATGTTGGGGTCGATGTCGGTGGCCAGGATGCGCACGTCCAGGTCCGCCGCCTCGGGCAGGACCGACAGCACCGTCAGGGCCATCGAATAGGGCTCCTGCCCGTTCGAACAGGCCGCCGACCACAGCCGCACCCGGCCGCCGGCGCGAGCGCGCTCGACCAGTTTCGGCAGGACCCGGTCGCGCAGGTCGTCGAAATGGTGGGGCTCGCGATAGAAGCGGGTGACGTTGGTCGTCAGGGCGGCCGTCATCTTCTGCCGCTCGTCGACCCCGTCCACGCCCTCGACCAGGGCGCAGTAGTCGCGGAAACTCGACAAACCCAGGGTCCGCAGCCGTTTGGCCAGGCGCGAATAGACCAGAGCCGCCTTGCCCTCGTTCAGGGCGATGCCCGCGTGGGCATGAAGCATTTCGGCGATCTGACGGAAATCCTCGGCGGTGAAGACGAATTCGCCCTCGACGATGGATCCCCGTCCTGGGGCGGGATTCATGCGGCTTCAGCCTCGATATGGGGCAGGATGTGGTCCAGTTCGATCAGGCTGATCATGCGCCCGTCGATCGAGAATATCCCCTTGACGAAGGTCTTGACCTGGTCGCTGGCGACGTCGGGCGTCGGCTGGACCGAGGCCTCGTTCATCTCCAGGATGTCCGACACGGCGTCCACCAGCAGCCCCACCATCCGGCCGCCGATATGGGCGACCATGATGACGTGACGGGCCGTCGGCTCGGACGTCTCCAGACCGAAGCGCGCGCCCAGGTCGATGATCGGCAGGACGGTGCCGCGCAGGTTGATGACGCCCTTCATATAGCCGGGCGAGCGCGGCAGCGGCGTCGCCGGGGTCCAGCCGCGGATTTCACGCACCGACATGATGTCGACGCAGAATTCCTGGCGGCCGATGCGGAAGGCGATGAGTTCGCGTTGGGAGTCGTTGGCTTCGGTCATGGCTCAGCTCGCAAGCTTGAAATCGGGGCGGGAAGATCGGCGGCGCATGTCTGTGACCAGGACGTCCACGTCGAGGATCAGGGCCACGCGACCGTCGCCCAGGATGGTGGCGGCGGCGATGCCCTCCACCTGCTGGTAGTTGGTCTCGAGGCTCTTGATCACGACCTGGCGCTGGCCCTGGATGGCGTCGAACAGCAGGGCCGCCTGTTGGCCGCCCTCGGTCTCGACGACCACGGCGACGCCTTCGGACGGAACCACCGGGGTGTCGCGGAAGCCCATGGTCATCGCCACATCGATCAGGGGCAGGAAGCGGTCGCGGAAGCGGATCACCGGATCGACCCCGCCGACATAATGCAGGTCGCCTTCTTGCGGCGTCAGGCTTTCGACGATGGCCGGCAGCGGGGCGATCAGGATCTGGTCGGCGGCGGACACCACCATGCCGTCCAGCACCGCCAGGGTCAGCGGCAGGCTGAGGGTGAAGGTCGACCCCTTGCCCGGAACCGAACTGATCGAGATGCGGCCGCCCAGGGCCTGGATCGAGCGCTTGACCACGTCCATGCCCACGCCGCGGCCCGAGATGTCGGACACCACGGCGGCGGTCGAGAAACCGGGCAGGAAGATCAGATTGTCGATCTGCTCGTCGGTCAGGGCGGCGTCAGGCGCGACCAGCCCCTTGTCGATGGCGATCTTCTTGACCCGTTCGCGATTGATGCCGCGCCCGTCGTCGGAGATTTCGATGACGATGCGGCCGGACCGGTGCAGGGCGGCCAGGCGAACCGTGCCCTCGGCCGTCTTGCCGGCGGCGATCCGCTCGTCGGGCGTCTCCAGGCCGTGGTCGATGGCGTTGCGCAGCATGTGGGTGATGGGCTCGGCCAGGCGTTCGACCACGGTCTTGTCGACCTCGGTGTCCTCGCCGGCGGTGACCAGACGAACCTGTTTGGAGACCATGTCGGCGACTTCGCGGACCAGGCGCGGCATGCGCTGGAACACCGACTTCACCGGCTGGGCGCGAATGGCCATGACGCTGTCCTGGATCTCGCGCGTCAGAAGCTCGAGGTCTTCCAGGCCCAGGGCGATGCCGGACGAGCGGGCCAGGCCGCTTTCCAGCACGCGTTGCGACAGCATGGCCTGCTGGATGACCAGTTCGCCGACCACATTGATCAGGCGATCGACCCGGTCCAGATCGACGCGGATGGTGACAGGGGCGGGCGCGACGGGCGCCGCGACCTGGGCGGGCGGAATCGGCGCGGCCGGCGCCGGGGCGGCGGCGACCGGAGCGGGAGCGGGGGCCGGAGCGGCCGGAGCGGGAACCGGGGCCGGGGCGACGGCTTCGAGGGCTGGGGCGGGTGCGACAGCGTCGGGGGTCGGTTGTTCGACGGCGGGCGCGTCGCCTGCGGCCTTGGCCAGCAGGGCCGCGATATCCAGTTCGTCGCTGGCGGGCAGCACCGCCGGCGGCTCTTCCTCGAAGACGAGGACCGGTTCCGATCCGCCGCCCAGGGGCGAGATCGTCAGGTCGCAGTCGGCCTCGACGAAGTCGAACACCTCGCGCACGACCTTCTCTTCGATCGCCGCGGTCAGATCGATGGTCCAGGTCAGATAGCCGTCCTCGGCGACCAGCACGTCCAGCGTCGGCAGCGCGCTGTCTTCCACCGACACCGTGATCGGTCCCAGCCGGCCCAGTTCGCGCAGCAACAGGCCGGCTTCGTTGGCGCTGCCGTACATGCGGCCATGGGGCTTGAATAGTATGCGCCAGCCCGTCTGGGCCTCGGCTGCGACGGCTTCAGGCTCGCCGAGGGACGGCAGGGGTTCGTCCAGCGGGACGTCGAAGGCCATCGGCACGAAGCCGAAGTCGTCTTCGTCCTCCTCGACCACCGGCGGCGCCTCGCCGCCGTGGGTCAGCAGTTCCAGTTCGTGAACCAGACCGGCCGAACGCTCCTCGTCGACCGGTGGGGCCAGGCCTTGCGCGGCCTGGATATGATCGGCCAGCACGTCGGAGGCGCGCAGCAGGGTCTTGATCGTCACCGTGTCGCACGGCTTGCGACCGGCGCGCAGCTCGTCCATCAGCGTTTCGAAGACGTGGGCGAAACGGACCAGAGCCTCCAGACCAAACGCCCCCGCCCCACCCTTCACCGAGTGAACGGCGCGGAAGACGGCGTTGATGGTTTCAAGGTCGGTCTGACCCTGTTCCAGCAGCATCAGCTTCGATTCCAGTTCCGCGAGCAGTTCGTCGCATTCCTGGAAGAAGGTGGCTTTGATGGCTTCGAAGGCGTCCATGGCTTGCGGCCGATCGATCTGTGAGGGTTAGGCCGCGACGCGGCGGACGGCGTCGACAAGCTTGACGGGATCGAACGGCTTGACGATCCAGCCGGTGGCGCCGGCGGCGCGGGCGCGGGCCTTCTTCTCGGCGTCGCTCTCGGTCGTCAGCACCAGGCATGGGGTGGTCCGGTGGTTCGGATCGGCGCGCATGCCTTCGATGAAGCCGAAGCCGTCCATGCGGGGCATGTTGATGTCGGTGATGACCACGTCCGCGCCTTGCGCGGCCAGGGTCTCCAGACCATCAATGCCGTCGACGGCCTGGATCACGGTGTAACCCGCGTCCTCCAGGGCCATCAGCAGCATGTCGCGCATGGTGCGGGAATCATCGACGGTCAGGACTGTCTTTTTCACGCGAGAGCTCCTTCAAGGGGATCTTGGGCAAGGGGGTCGGGGACATTGGTTTCGGACGCGCCGAAGGCGGTCCACTGTTCGGAAAAACCTTGGGATTGAGGCGTGATCGTCAGATCGACGCCGTCGGCGGCCCAGGTCTTGCGGGCCGACAACAACACCTGCAGGCAGAGACCGCCCAGACGCTCGACGTTCGAGGCGTCCAGCGTGACCGGCTGACCCCGTCGCGCCAGCAGCTCCGCCTTCAAAGGCTCGGCCGCATTCATATCCAGCACCGTCGCCAGCACGATGGCGTCCGTCATGAGAAGTTCCCTTCGTCTGCCCCAAGACCATGCATGGCACAGCTTTGGTAAATAGCCTTTGAAGACGGAATCATCAGAACTCCTCCCAACCTTCCGGATCGGCCTCGACCTTGGGCGCGGCGCCGCCGCGGCCGACGGTCTTCAGGGCCTGGATCATGCGATTGACGGGCTTGGGCGCGGCCTGAGGCGCAGGGGCGGGGCGAGCGGGCGTCGGGCTGCGACGGGCGGCGGCGGCATGACCCTCTGAACCCTGGCCGACCTTGAACTGGGCCACGGACGTCTGCAGGGCTTCCGCCTCCTGGGCCAGCGAATGGCTGGCGGCGGTCGACTGCTCGACCATCGCAGCATTTTGCTGAGTGACTTGGTCCATCTGGTTCACGGCCGTATTGACCTGGGCCAGGCCGACGGCCTGTTCCTGGGCCGAGGCCGCGATCTCCGTGACCAGGCCGTCGATCTCGGCGACCCGATCCACAATCCGCTGCAGGGCTTCGCCGGTCTGACCGACCAGTTTCACGCCCGAGCCCACTTGGGTGGTCGAGGCGGAAATCAGCGTCTTGATCTCCTTCGCCGCCTCGGCCGAACGCTGGGCCAGGGCCCGCACTTCGGAGGCCACCACCGCAAAGCCGCGACCCGCCTCGCCAGCCCGCGCCGCTTCCACGCCGGCGTTCAGGGCCAGCAGATTGGTCTGGAAGGCGATTTCGTCGATCACGCCGATGATCTGGTTGATCTGGGATGACGAACCCTCGATCGCCTGCATGGCCGAGACGGCGTCGCGGACGATGACGCCCGAGGTTTCCGCGTCGCCCTTGGCGGCCTGGACCACGTCCGAGGCCTGGCGGGCGCCGGAGGCGGTCTTGTTCACCGTGGCGGTGATCTCGTCCAGGGCGGCCGCCGTTTCCTCCAGCGAAGCCGCCTGCTGTTCGGTGCGGCGCGACAGGTCGTCGGCGGCCTGCGAAATCTCGCCGGCGCCCGAGCGAATGCCCGCCACATTGCTGAGCACCACGCTCATGGCCTGCTGCAGCTGGGCGATGGCGGTGTTGAAGTCGGTCTTCAGCTTCTCGGCGCGCGGGGCGACCTCTGCTGTGAACCGGTGGGTCAGATCGCCGTTCGACATGGCGGCCAGGCCGTCGGCCAGGGCCGTCAGGGCGACATGATCCTCTTCGGCGATGCGCGCCTTCTCGGCTTCATTGGCCAGACGCTCGGTCTCGCTCATCGAGCGGGTCGAGGCGGCCTCGGCCTCGATGCGGGTCTTTTCGACGGCGGCGTCGCGGAAGGCGACGATCGCCTGGCCCATCTTGCCGAACTCGTCCTTGCGGTCGGCGCCGACGATCTGGATCGAGGTGTCGCCCGCCATCAGCTTCTGCATATAGCCGATCATGCTCATCGTCGGCCGCACGATGGCGCGGGTCACGCCGAAACCGACGGCCAGGGACAGCAGCAGAACGGAGACCAGACCGATCATCACCGCCAGCATGGCGTTCTTGGTCGCCGTCGCCTGCGCGTCGCGCGTAACCACCAGCGCCGCTTCGTTGGCGGCCTTCAGCTCATCGACCGCCTCTTCCGCCGGCGCGATATAGGTGTCCGCGACGCCTTCGCGCCCGACCATGTTCTCGGCTTCCTCCACGCGGCCTTCGCGCACCAGGACCTGTCCGACCTGGACGACGTTCTTGTACCATTCGGCGTTCGCCTTGATCGCCCGGTCTATCGGCGCCGTGCGATCCGCAGGCAGGCCGGCGCGCTCTTCTTCCAGGGCGGCGATGAATTTGGCGCGGTGGGCGTCAAGTCGCTCGGTGTAGTAGGGATCGCCCGAGAGCAGGTAGCCTCGATAGGCGTTCTCCTGCTTGGCCAGATAGAATTCCGCCCGGGCCGTGGCGCGGGTCATGGCGTTCTCAATGCTGCGATCCTCGCCCGCGCTCTGGAGGGCCAATAGATTCGCCACAACGACGGCGCCCATGACGGCGATGGCGACCAGCACCAGCGCAAACGCGCTGAACAGCTTGCGCCCAACCGGCATGTTTTCAGTCAACTTCACGCGTACTCTCCTCGGTATCGCAAAAATCAGATCGAATCCGCAGAGACGGCGAACCCGTCCGAGTGGAGTCTCCCGAGGTCGCATCCCGATCCGCCTGCAGCCGCCGCGACCGCCGGACATCCGCCGGCCTGCGCTTGGCGCGGGTCGGTCAAACGCCTGGACGTCGACGGGCTTTGGAGAAGGATTTCGGGGAACATCAACAACCTCGGAGCATCTGCATTCTGCCCGGGAACCATGAGATGATGATTAATATGATTTCTGAACCGCACCCTAGGTAGGAATGCGTAAGCGTGGCGGCCCACTCCGCGCCGACGGGAATTTTCGCCCATCAGGCGAACATGATCGCAAAAATTAATTATGCGTGCTTTTCCCTAACTTCAGGAATGATATAGAGATTGGGTCAAAAAAGCGGCAGGGACGTGACGACAATGGTTTCGCAGATGCGAAATATCGCATGATGCAAGCACGACCGGCGGCTTCTACTAGACCTGCTCTGCCCCGGCTTATGGTTCGATTTGCCCGGACGTATTGGGGCGGCTTTTTGCTTGCCGCCGGGTGCGTATTGGTTGGATCGGCTTTCCGCCTGACTATCCAGACTGTCGGCCACGTCCACTATCTGCCCATGCTGGCGGCGGTGATGGCGACCGCCCTGGTGGCCCAGCGCCCGGCGACCTTCACGGCGATCGTCCTGTCCGTCATCGCCGACATGCTGATCCTGCCTCGACAGGGGATTGCGAACGCCGTCGTCCACGCCGCCCTGTTCGTCGCCGTAGCCCTTGTGATGGCGGAGGTCTGTCACCGTCTGGCCAGCCGCAGCGCCCTGTTGGACAGCATACTGGCCTCCGTTCCGGTCGTGACCTTGAACGGCGAGGGCCGCATTCTGCGAATCACCCCGGCCGCCGCCGATCTGCTCGGCGTCACGCCTGAAGAGGCCCTATCTCGCCCCTTCAGCACCTTCGCCACCGATTTTGACACGACCGCGCTCGCCGCCGTGATCGAGGGCGCCCCGCTGTCCCTTCCGGCGACCGGATCCTGGTTGGCGCGGCGGCCGGACGGAGAGATCGTCCCCATGACGATCCACGCCAGCCTTCTTTCCCCGAGCGTGGATCCCGAGCGGATGGTGCTGTCCCTCGGCGACCAGCGGCAAACCACGGCCGCCAATGAGCGCATGCGCGACCTGATGAACCAGCTCAGCAAGAGCTGGCGGCTGAACTCCATGGGCGAAATGGCGGCGACTCTGGCGCACGAACTGAACCAGCCCCTGACGGCCGCCACGGTCTATCTGCATGCAGGCCAGACCGACATCGCCCGGGCGGGGCCACTGGGCGATAGCGCCGGCCGCGCCCTGGATCTGGCCAAGACCCAGCTCATTCGGGCCGGCGACATCATTCGCCGCATGCGCGAATTCGTCTCGACCGGCGCCCGCGAACTCACGGACCAGCGCGTCTCCTCGATGATCGAAGACCTGCGCCCCCTCTTCGACCTGATCCGCATGGACACAGGGGTGGTGATTCGCGTCGATGTGCGCGACGTCGGCGATCATGTGCTGGCGGATCGCATCCAGTTCCAGCAAGCGATCAACAATCTGGTCCGCAACGCCGTCGACGCCGTCGCGGGGCGCGAACTCGGCCTGGTGCGCATCACCGGCCGCAGTCTTGGAAACCAAGGTTACGAGATCATCGTCGAAGACGATGGTCCTGGAATTCCGGAGGACCAGATGGACCGGATCTTCCAGCCGATGACCACGACCAAGGCGAGCGGAATGGGCCTGGGCCTGTCCGTCACCCGCTCAATCATCGAGAGCCATGACTCCGTCCTGACCGTCGGCCGCAGTCCGCTGGGCGGCGCGGCCTTCTCCTTCTGTCTTTCTCCCGTCTTGGAGCTCGAAGCCGCATGACTCAACACTCCGTCTTCGTGATCGACGACGATCAGGCCTTGCGGGATTCGCTGTTGATGCTCCTGAGGGGCGAGGGCATTCGCGCCCGCGGCTTCCCCAGCGCCACCGCCTTCCTGGACGCCCTGCCCGAAGAAAAGACGGCCTGCGTCATCACCGATCTGCGCATGCCGCAGATGGAAGGCGCCGAGTTGATCCGTCATCTGTCTCGATTGCGCGGCGAGACCTGGCCCGTGATCGTCATCACCGGTCACGCCGAGGTGCCTCTGGCGGTTCAGCTGATGAAGGCGGGCGTCGTCGACTTCATCGAAAAACCCTTCGACCCGAACCGTATTCTCGAGGCCGTGCGCGGCTGTCTGTCCGCCTTGGAGCGCCAGGAGGTCGAGAGCGAGGCGCGCGAGGAGGCGACGTCCCGCCTGGCCAGTCTGACGCCGCGCGAACGTCAGGTGTTCTAGGCCCTGATCGACGGCAAGTCGAACAAGGAAATCGCCATCAGCCTCAGCATCAGCCCCCGAACGGTCGAGATCTTCCGCGCCAAGGTGATGCAGAAGATGCAGGCCACCAGCCTGTCCATGCTGGTGCGGATGGGGCTGCGCTGCGCCGAAGTCTGAAAAGGCCCTTGAGCCGCACGGCGATCATCGCCACCTTGCAGGGGTCATGAGCGACCGGTCCGCAGGCCTCGCCCCTTCCCGCGTCACGGCGGTGCTGGGGCCCACCAACACCGGCAAGACCCATCTGGCGGTCGAGCGGATGCTGGGTCACGCCTCGGGCATGATCGGCCTGCCGCTGCGGCTGCTGGCGCGCGAAATCTATGAGCGTATCGTCAGGCAGCGCGGCGCCGCCGCCGTCGCCCTGATCACGGGCGAGGAAAAGATCGTCCCGCCGCGCCCGCACTATTTCGTCTGCACCGTCGAGGCCATGCCGCTGGAGCGGTCGGTGGAATTCCTGGCCATCGACGAGATCCAGTTGGTCGCCGACCCCGAGCGCGGCCACGTCTTCACCCAGCGGCTGCTGCACGCGCGCGGCCGGTTCGAGACCATGTTCCTGGGCGCCGGGACCATGGAGCCCCTGATCCGCCGTCTGGTCCCGGACGTCGAGATCGTAACCCGCGACCGGCTGTCGACCCTGTCCTACGCCGGGTCCAAGAAGCTGACCCGCCTGCCCCGCCGCAGCGCCATCGTCGCCTTCTCGACCGAGCGGGTCTACGCCATCGCCGAACTGATCCGGCGTCAGAGGGGCGGCGCCGCCGTGGTCATGGGCTCGCTCAGCCCCCGCACCCGCAACGCCCAGGTCGCCCTGTACCAGTCGGGCGAGGTGGACTTCCTGGTCGCCACCGACGCCATCGGCATGGGGCTGAACATGGACGTGGACCATGTCGCCTTCGCTGGCTTGCGCAAGTTCGACGGACGGCGGACCCGCTGGCTGCACGCCCACGAGATCGGCCAGATCGCCGGCCGCGCCGGCCGCCATCTGCGCGACGGGACGTTCGGCGTCACGGCCGAGGCCGAGGATCTGGACGCCGATCTGGTGGAACAGGTGGTCGAGCACCGGTTCGATCCTGTCGAGGCGGCGGAATGGCGTAACGCCAGACTGGACTTCGACACCCTGCCCGACCTGCTGCACTCCCTGACGGTCACGCCCCAGCGCAGCGGCCTCAGCCTGACCGCCGAAGCCCTGGACGAGACCCTGCTGCGCCGCCTGATCAAGGACGAGGAAGTGGCCCGCATCGGCCGTTCGCGCGGCGCCGTCATGCGGCTGTGGGAAGCCTGCCAGCTGCCCGACTTCCAGAAGACGACGCTGGACGAGCACGCCCGCCTGGCCAGGGACGTCTTCCACGCCCTGACCGGCAAGCGGGGCCGGCTGACCGACGACTGGATGGCGCCGCGCTTCGCCTTCGTGGATCGCGACGACGGCCAGATCGACCAGCTGTCGGCCCGGCTCTCGGCCGTCCGCACCCTGTCCTACATCGCCAACCGTCCCGACTGGGTTCACGACGCCCAGGGCTGGCGCGACAAGACACGGGCGCTGGAGGACCGGCTGTCCGACGTCCTGCACGAGCGGCTGACCGCCCGGTTCGTCGATCGCCGCACCACCGCCCTGATGCGCGCCCTGAACGTCCGCGAGGATACGTTCGCGGGCGTCGCCGACGACGGCGAGGTCACGGTCGAGGGCCAGGTGGTCGGCCAGCTTGAAGGCGTTCGGTTCCAGATGGAGAAGGGCGCCTCCGCCCTGGAGGACCGCACCCTGCGCCAGGCGGCGGTCCGCGCCGTCACGCCCGAGATCAACCGCCGCCTGGGCCGTCTGGCCGCTGAGACCGACGAGGCCTTCGCCGTCACGCCGGACGGCGCCGTCCTTTGGCGCGGCGTCCTGACCGCCCAGATCCAGTCCACGCCGACCGGCGCCGATCCCTTCTCGCCCTCCGTCCGCCTGCTGGGCGAACTGGGTCCGACGCCCGCCCGCGAGCGCGCCAAGCGTCGGATCGAGGCCTGGCTGGCGTTCGAGGCCGGCCGCGCCCTGCGCGACCTGCGCCGCCTGCGTCAGGCGGTGGAGTCAGGGGCCCTGAAGGGTTTGCCCCGCGGGATCGCCTTCCGCCTGATCGAGGCCGGGGGCCTGATCGACCGCCGCGACGTCGAACGCGACCTGGCCGCCCTCAGCCAGGTCGAGCGCCGCACGCTGAAAAGCTTCGCCATCCGCGTCGGGGTTCATTCCGTCTGGCTGCCCGGCCTGCAGAAGCCCCGCGCCCGCCATTTCGCCCAGGCCTTCCTGGACGCCCCCCTGATTCCCGCGACGCCCGATCTGATTCCCGCGCCGCCCGAACCGCCCTCGCCCCGCCTGCTCTCGGCCCACGGCCTGCGCGCGGCCGGCCGCTGGCTGGCTCCCGTCGAGACCCTGGAGAAGATGGCCGATCTGCGCGCCGCCAATACCGCGGACCGCGGCCGCCTGTCCGACGCCGCCCTGATCGACCTGGGCTGGACCGCCGATCAGGCCAAACAGGTCATCGCCGCCCTGAAGACCGAGCGCGCCCGCCAGCCCGACAAGCCCGGCGTCGCGCCGAAGCCGCCCAAGGATTCGCCCTTCGCCGCCCTGGCCGTCCTGACACCGCCCCCGACGCCGCCGGCGCGCGCCAAACGTCGTCGCCCGCGCAAGAAGACGGCGGCGGTCTGAGGTACGAACTTCTTGGCGCGGTTCGAAACCGTGATGGCGGCCTTAGGGCAAACCCGCGCCTGACCGGCGCGACATCGCCGCTCGTCGCCAAGCCCTTGCAATAAAGACGCCGGCCAAAGCGCCCGCTGCACCGGGCCAAACCTCCCCGACGACGGCGGAAAACGCCGAATACCAAGCGGACCCAGCATGATAGCCGGGATAGGCGGCCCTGGGCGTCAGAACGTCGTTCCACACAAACTGCAGGAACGCCCCGCCGCCAAAGCTCAGCGGAATGGCCAAGGCGATGAACGCCGCCCGTCGGGGCCAGGCTAGGCTACAGATCAAACAGACTGCAGCGATACAGGCCTGTTGCCGCCACATCATCAGACTCAGCGAGTCGCCGACCGCATAATCTGTCATCCAGAACAGCGCCATGTAGGCGAGATAGGCGACAGCCGATGCGAGGATCACCGCCGCCATGAACGGTGTTTCCCGCGCGATCCGCCATCCCAGCGCCGCCCCTAGACATCCGGCCGACCATGACAGGGCCCGCCCCTCCTCCTGGATCGCCGCGAACTCGCCCTGCATCGCCGCCTTCCAGCCATTCCGGGAAGGCGGGGCGAGCTTCCCGGCAAGCTGCATCATGCCGCGCGATAAGAACAACATCAGGTTCATGACAGTGATCTCCCCAGGATCGACGACGGCGAAGGCGCCATGGCCGCCCGCAAGGCGGCCCGGCCGGCTGCAGTGATCCGATAGGCGTGACGCGCGGGCCGCCCCGGCTTTTCTGGCTCCAGCCACTGGCTCTCCAACCAGTTGCGCTCGGCCAATCGAATAAGGATGGGGTAAAGACTGCCGGATTTCAGTCCGGTCGCATCCGCGACCTCAAGCCCATAGAACCAGGCGTCGGCTTGACGCGCCAATACCTCGAGCACGGCTATGGTCTGAGCGGAAGAGCGACGAGATCGGGCCATGCCAATAAGTCTACATATATAGAACTTGATGGCAAGACTTTTTGCATGCTGAAGGCTTCAGGCTCAGAGCGCAGACTTGCAGGCGCTGCTCACGCAGCCGAATTCGTTTCGGCTGCGATTAAAAGTTCTGGCGCGTGGTCGCCTTTGCCGATTTGGAAGTTTCAGGTCCGCGATCGAAATGAGCGGAACAATGCGAGGAACAACCGTGGAATGAGCGAGACGGATTCGTCCTGCCGCATCGACATCTGGCTGTGGCGGGCGCGCTTCTTGAAGACGCGAAGCCTCGCCGCCGCCCTCGTCGAACGCGGCGCGGTGCGTTTGACGCATCAGGGGCGGGAGACCCGGCTGGACAAGCCCAGTCGCTGCGTCCGCCCCGGCGATCTGCTGACCTTCGCCCAGAACGGCCGGGTCACGACCCTGCGCGTGGAGGCGATGGGCGAAAGGCGCGGGCCGCCTGAAGAAGCCCGCGCCCTCTATTCCCTGATCATCGCGCCCTGAGGGCCAGGGGCCCGGCGCGAAAATCGCTTACTGCTTCAGGACGAACTCGCCCTCGATGTGCAGCTTCACCTCGTCGGACACGGCCGGCAGGGCGTAGTTGATGCCGAAGTCCGAGCGCTTGATGACAGCTTCCCCGTCGAAGCCGGCCTTGTAGGCGCCCATGGCGGTTCCGGCCTGGTTGAACTCGACCTCGATGGTCACAGGCTTGGTCACGCCGCGCAGGGTCAGGTCGCCGACCACGGTCGCCTCGTTGGCGTCATCGGCGTCGACCGTCACGGAACGCGAGACGAAGGTCGCGGTCGGATGATTGGCGGTGTCGAAGAAGTCGGCGGTCTGCAGGTGGGCCTTCAGCTTGTCGTCGTTCGGGGCGACGTCGGTCAGCGGGATGGTGGCGGTCAGGGTGGAGGCCGAGGGATTGGCGACGTCCAGCTTCAGCTCGGCCTTCACGTTCACGAACTGGCCCGTGTAGGTCGAGAAGCCGAGGTGGTTCACCGACCAGGTGATCTTGCCGTGGCCGGAGTCGAGATCATAGGCGCCGGCGGTCACTTCCGACGGGGTCTTGGTCAGGGCGGCCTGGGCCACCACCGCGCCGCCGGCGGCGAGGCTGACGGCCAGGGCGCCGGCGAGGGCGTATTTCATGAAGGGGGTGCGCATGGGGAATGTTCCGGTTGAAGAGGATCGTTATATGCAATCAACACAGTTGCGATTAAGCCTGACTGTTGTCAAGTCGTGTCAGACCGCCTGCGAACGTCTCCCACCTTAAGCCGCGCTGTTGACAGTTGGTTGCGTGGCCGCCATGTCGCAGGCCTCCCACCCACAGTTTCGCCCCCGTTCGCCGCCCCATGACCTACATCGTCACCGACGCCTGCGTGAAATGTAAGTTCATGGACTGCGTCGAGGTGTGCCCCGTCGACTGTTTCTACGAGGGCGAGAATTTCCTGGTCATCGCCCCGGACGAGTGCATCGACTGCGGCGTGTGCGAGCCGGAATGCCCCGTCGACGCCATCGTGCCCGACACCGAGGACGAGCCGGACGGCAAGTGGCTGCAGGTCAACGCCGAATACGCCAAGGTCTGGCCCAATATCACCGTCAAGGGCACGCCCCCCGCCGACCGCGAACAATATGAGCGCGAGACGGGCAAGTACGAGAAATACTTCAGCCCCAAGCCCGGCAAGGGCTCCTGATTTCTCGACGACTTTCGGCGCCTCGCCCCGCCGAACGGCCAAGGTTGAACTGTCGCAAATCCACGTCCGCCCTGTGGACGTTTTGAAATTCCGCAAATTTGTGATAGGTTCTGTTTCATTGGATCGGGCGGTCCGCGAAATCTTCGCGCCGCCCGTGTTTGCGACAGAATCCCGCCCACAGACGGGATCGGCCAGAGGTTTGGTGATCCGTTTCCGCATTTGACGCCCAGCATCATCCCGACCGACGGAGAGATCCGGCGGCCGAGATCCTGTTTGCGTTTCCTGCGCCTTCGCGTCGCCCGGCCCTGACCGGGAAAGGACGAATATGACGAGCAAGACTGGTCTGGAGTTCAAGGTTGGCGACGCGGTCGTCTATCCGGCGCACGGCGTCGGCAAAGTCGCGGCGGTCGAGACTCAGGAAGTCGCGGGCATGTCGCTGGAAGTCTATGTCGTGACCTTCGACCACGAGAAGATGACCCTGCGCGTCCCGACCAAGAAGGCTGCGACGGCCGGCCTGCGTTCGCTGGCCGCCGACGACGTCGTGACCAAGGCCCTGACCACCCTGAAGGGGCGCGCCCGCATCAAGCGCACCATGTGGTCGCGTCGCGCCCAGGAATACGAGGCCAAGATCAACTCGGGCGACCTGATCTCCATCGCCGAAGTGGTCCGCGACCTGCACCGCGCCGACACCCAGCCGGAACAGTCCTATTCGGAGCGCCAGCTCTATGAATCGGCCCTGGACCGGATGGCGCGCGAAGTCGCCGCCGCCAACAAGATCGACAAGGACGCCGCCGTCGAACTGCTGGCCAAGTCGCTCAGCGCCAAGAAGCCGATCCCGACCGCCGAAGCCGCCTGAATACAGGTTGGGGCTTCCGCCTCTAACCAACGGAAAGGCCCCGGAACGATCCGGGGCCTTTTTGGTTTGACCGACATCAAGGCGCGCCTGCGGCTTCGACGTCCACATGGCCCTTGATCAGGAGCCGACCATGACCGACGCCGACCCCGCCGCCCCGCTGGGCTTTCATCACATCCGTCTGGAACTGGCGCGCGAGCCGCAGGCCCCGGCGGGCGATCCCGAGGCGGGCTATGATATTCTCGCGCCGCTGACGGCCGAGCGCCGCCTGGACGCCGCCGTCTGGCGAGAAGCGCCGGAAAAATGCCGGGTCCGCCGCTTTTCGCACGGCGCCACCCTGGCCTTCGGTCGGCTGCGTCACGCCGCCCCCGACCGCTGGTTCCTGGATTTCGAACCCGGCGACGCGGACGACGTCCACGGTTTCCGTCTGGCCGACGAACGCCTGGAGACCGGCGAATACGTCAGTCTCTCGACGGACGACCAGATGCACACCTATGTGGTCGCCCGCTCCGAACCCGTCTGAGGCTCAGAAATACTCCGCATCGGCCGGGCACTGGGCGCTGATGCGGCGCGCCGTGATGGTGGCGGGAATATAGGGGGTGCCGCGCAGCAGCTGGGCCCCGCCGCGGAAGCTGAAGCTGGTGTCCTCATAGGCGCCGGTCAGCCGCACATTGACCCGGCGGCCCTTCTTGTCCTGACACGTCCCCTCGAACCGCGCCCGGCCGTCCCCGACCACGCGGGTCGGATAGGTGCAGCGCCAGCGGTTGGTCGACAGACCGCCGAAGAAGCGGTTGATCTCGCTGGGCCGCACGCATTTCTGTTCGGTGTCGCGTTGGCCGAGCGCGCTGGTCGTATATTCCCAGTAGCCGGGCAGGACTTCGCTCTGGGCGGCCGTCTGGGCCGGGGCCAGGGCGGGGGCGGCCAGCAGGACGCCGCCGGCCATGACCGGAGCCAGCACGGCCCAGACCTTCAGGGACAGGGCGCGTTTGGACAGGCGATCAATCAGGGACGGGCGAGACATGGCGGCCTTCTGTTCAGCGTGGATCTTCATGATATGACCCATAGCGCGCGTCATTTGAATGACGCCTGAACGAAGTCGTGTCCCGGCCGACGCGCGACGAGCCTCGAAAGCCCAAGACTCGGCTTGACGCCGAACCTCCTCTTCCCTTATACGGCCCCCTCTCGCGCGGGCTGCTTCCCGCGCGTACTTGTTTCATGCGTCTTCTCCCTTGTTTCGGGCTGGACGCCGCACCTTAAGGATCTGACGATGTCGCGTCGTTGCGAACTCACCGGTATCGGCCCGATGGTCGGCCATAGCGTGAGCCACTCGAACATCAAGACCAAGCGCCGCTTCCTGCCGTCGCTGAAGACGGTCAAGGTCACCTCGGATTCCCTGGGTCAGACCTTCTCGCTGCGTATCTCGAACGCCGCGCTGCGCACCCTCGACTACAAGGGCGGCCTGGACGCCTTCATCGTCAAGGCCCGCGACGAGCAGCTGTCGATCGCCGCCCAGCGCATCAAGCGTCAGGTCCGCGCCAAGCTGGCCGAGCAAGCCGCCGCCGCCTGATCGGCGACCGCTGCATCTGTTTCTGGAAAAGGCCGGCGGCCACGCCGGCCTTTTTCTTTGCCTCCCGCCCCGGCCGACGGCTAGGCTTCGGCCGTATTCGGAGGGGATTCCATGACGATCGCGCACACCCTGGCCTGTACGGCCGCCGGCCTCGCTCTGGCCGCCTGCGCCACGACCCCGCCGCCGCCGCCGTCCTCGGCTCCGCGCGAGTCGACCGCCTTCACCCTCGCCACCGACCAGCCCCTGACGCCTGAACAGCAGGCGATGCGGTTCGACCAGGCCGACCTGTCGATCCGGGTCCTGCCCGAGGACCGGGCCATCGACGCCGTCGCGGTTCTGGACTTCACCGCCACGGCCCCGCTGCACCGGCTGGAGGTCGAACTGGACACCCTGCTGGCCATCTCCTCCGTCCAGATCGACGGGGTCGAGGTCGCCGCCGACCGCTGGTCCAATCCCGAAGGCCGTCTGACGGTCCAGTTGCCCCGCCCCCTGGCCGCCGGTCAGAGCGTCGCCCTGCGCGTCGCCTACGCCGGCCGGCCCCGCGTCGCGCCCCGCGCCCCCTGGGACGGCGGCTTCGTCTGGTCCACGGCCCCGTCGGGCGAGCCCTGGATCGCCACCGCCGTCCAGGGCGAGGGCTGCGACATCTTCTGGCCCTGTATCGACAGCCCGCACGGCGAGCCGGGCCGGGTCGACCTGCACATCACCATCCCCTCGACCCTGTCGGCGCCGTCCAACGGCCGGTTCCTGGGCACGGTCGATCACGGCGACGGCTGGACCACCTGGAACTGGTCGGCGAAGAGCCCCAACACCTACGCCATCGCCCTGAATGTCGGCCCCTACGAGGAGGTCAGCGGCCAGTACGAAAGCCGGTTCGGCAATACGATCCCGATGAACTACTGGCATCTGAAGTCGGACGCGCCCGACAAGGTCCAGGCCCTGTTCGCCCAGTTTCCAAAGATGCTGGACTTCTTCGAGGCCAATGTCGGCCCCTTCCCCTTCGGCGACGAGAAGATGGGCGTGGTCGAGACCCCGCACCTGGGCATGGAGCACCAGACCATCAACGCCTATGGCAACGGCTACAAGATCGACGGGCGCGGCTATGACTGGCTGCTTCAGCACGAGTTCGCCCATGAATGGTTCGGCAACCAACTGACCAATCAGAACGCCGACGACATGTGGCTGCACGAAGGTCTGGGCAGCTATATGCAGCCCCTCTACGCCCGCTGGCTGCTGGGCGACCGCTATATGCAGCGCGAACTGGCGAACCAGCGCGAGGGATTGATCAACAAGTTCCCCGTCGTCTCGGGCACGCCCAAGACCGAGGACGAGGTCTACAAGGGCGACGTCGGCCCGGGGAACGACATCTATTCGAAGGGCTCGCTGATCAGCCATTCGCTGCGGATGCTGATCGGGGACGTCGCCTTCCACCAGGCCCTGACCCGCCTGGTCTATGGAACCGATGATCCCCGGCCCGGCGCCTTCAGGCCCCTGTACCGCTCGACGCGGGATTTCCTCCAGATCGTCAACCAGGTGACGGGCCAGGATTACGGCTGGTTCTTCCGCGGCTATCTCTACAACGCCGCCCTGCCGGTGTTGACCCAGACGCAAGACGGCGACGTGCTGCGGCTGGAATGGGCGACCGGCAACGGCGAGACCTTCCCCATGCCGCTGGACGTCGAGATCGACGGCCGCGTCCAGACCGTCGCCATGACCGGCGGCCGGGGTGAGATCGCCGTTCCCGCCGGGGCGCACGTCCTGATCGATCCTCAGAACAAGGTGCTACGCCAGATGGACGTGATCGACGCGCTGCAGGCCTATAAGGCGGAGCAAAAACGCTGATCCTTCTCCCAATGGGAGAGGGTGAAACACTCAGGCCGGCGCCACCGTCACCGACTGGCGCACCATCTGGCACCGCTCCTGAGTCGTCAGGAAGGCGATGTCCGCCGCGTCGCGTCCGCAGGCGATCCGCACCAGACCCTCGACCGGCGCCAGCCGCGTCGCATCGACCAGCCACCAGCCGTTATCCAGCCAGACCTCGAAGATGGCGTGGAAGTCGGGCGGATTCAGCTGGTGCGCAAAGGCGCTGACCGCCCGCGCCGGAATCCCCGACGCCCGGCACAGGGTCATGCCCAGGTGGGTGAAGTCGCGGCACACCCCGGCCCGGTCGATGAAGGTGCGCGCCGCCGTCGTCTCGGTGTCCGACACGCCGTGCTCATAATCCAGGTTCTCGGTGATCCAGTTCAGGATCGCCAGCACCCGCGCCCCGCCCGAGGTGTCGCCGAACTCCCGCGTGACGAACCGGCCGAACTGGTCCGACGGGCAGTACCGGCTGGGCTGCAGATAGGGCAGGACCTCGGCCGGCAGTTCGCCCCAGTCATGCTGGGACACGCTGGGCGGCAGGCCCTTCAGCACCCCGTTCTCGACCACCGCCTCATAGGTCAGGGTCACTTCGCCCTCGACGTGGCAGCGCAGGGTCCGGGCCCCGAAATCGACGTCCTCGTCCTCGTGGAACTCCACCGGCGGATCGAAGGTCAGGGCCTCTTCCAAGATGTCCTGGCCGGGCCAGTGGGCGACCTGGATCTTGTAGATGGCGTCCGTCGGCGGATCGAAACGATAGACGAGCTCGGCGCGGACGCGCAGTTTCATGAAGGGCTGCCAACTGGAAAGGGGAACCGTATCCCAACGCCATGGGACTGCGGCCGTTCCGTGTCCATGGCCCGCGTCGGCCAGCGGCGCGACACTGTCCGCCACCGGACACTTATAACGCGAAATAGACAAGCGTCGCCCGTGTGTTACCTTGTCGGCCGCATGAACCTCCCCACAAGCGAAACCCGGCGAAACGTCCCGGAACCGCCACGCTTCTCCGGCGCGGGCGACCGGACGTCCGCCGCATGAGCGCGCCCGCCGCCCTCATCGACCTGACCGACTGCGATCGCGAGCCGATCCATGTCCCCCAGGCCATCCAGCCGCACGGCTTCCTGCTGGTGCTCAACCTCGAGGCCCAGACCGTCGAACAGGTCGCCGGCGCTGTCGAGGAACTGACCGGCCGCACGACCTGGATGGATCAGTCGGCGACCGACCTTCTGGGCGAGGTCGTCGGTCGTCGTCTGCGCGACATGGCCCGCGGCCATGAGACGGGCTTCGCCGGCCGCTGGCGCGCGACCAATCGGCTGGAATACGACATCGTCGTCCATTATGCGCCGGGCCGGGCCCCGCTGGAGCGGATGGTGGTCGAGGTCGAGCAGAGCTCGCAGCAGGCCCGTCTCGGGGTCGAACTGATCTCCCGGCTCGACGCCGCCGGCGCCGCCCTGGAACGGGCCGCCTCGGTCCAGACCGTGTGCGAACGCGCCGCCGACGCCTTCCGCAGCCTGACCGGCTTCGAACGGGTCATGATCTACCGTTTCCTCGACGACGAGGCGGGCCAGGTGATCGCGGAATCGCGCGCGGCCGGCGCGTCGTCCTTCCTGAACCACCATTTCCCGGCGACCGACATCCCCCGCCAGGCCCGCGCCCTGTATCTGCGCAATCCGGTGCGGGTCATCCCCGACTGCCGCTATACGCCCCAGCCCCTGCGGCCGGTCGCGCCGGGCGAGCCGCCGCTGGACATGAGCGACAGCGGCCTGCGCTCGGTCTCGCCGGTCCATATCCAGTATCTGAAGAACATGGGCGTGCGGGCCTCGGCCTCGGTGTCGATCATCGTCGACGACGTCCTGTGGGGCCTGGTCGCCTGCCACAGCGCCACGCCGCTGCTGCTGCCCTATGAACTGCGGGTCGCCTGCACCACCCTGGCCCGCACCCTGGCCCGTCAGTTGAAGACCAAGGCCGACGCCGAACTGTATCGCGACCGGGTCCGCCTGCGCCGGCTGGAGGACGAACTGATCCTGCGCCTGTCCACCGAACGCGATCTGGACGCCGCCCTGGCCGAACATTCGGGGCAGCTGACCGAGCTGGTCGGGGCCGACGGCCTGGCCATCGTGCGCGGCGACCGCATCGCCTGTTTCGGCCACACCCCGCCGCAGGAGGCCGTGCGACGCCTGTCGGACTGGCTGGGCCAGCAGCCGGGCCTGCGCCCCGTCGCCTCCAACGCCCTGTCCGCCCTTCTGCCCGAGGCCCAGGCCTGGCGCGTCCACGCCAGCGGCCTGCTGGCCGTGCGCCTGGCGGGCGACCAGCCCCTGTCGCTGCTGTGGTTCCGGTCCGAGATCCTGGAGACGGTCCGCTGGGCCGGGGATCCGTCCACCGCCGTCAAGTCGGCGGCCGACGGCGGCCCCCTGACGCCCCGCGCCTCGTTCGAGGGTTGGTCCCAGACCGTCACCGGCCGCGCCCGGCGCTGGAGCGCGGCGGCCGTGGAATCCGCCGCCCGCCTGCGCGACGCCCTGTTCGACTTCGCCGCCGTCAATCAGTTGCGCAGCCAGAACCAGTCGCTCCAGGCCCGGCTGACCGAGCGCGAGCTACGACTGGAGCAGCAGCAGTTCCTGATGCGCGAGGTCAATCACCGGGTCCAGAACAGCCTGACCCTGGTCTCCAGCTTCCTGGGCCTCCAGGCCCGCGACCTGGGCGACAGTCCCGCCGGCTCGGCCCTGCAGGAAGCGCGTCGCCGCGTCCGCGCCGTCTCGACCGTCCACAGCCGCCTCTATCGCGGCGACCACGACACGACGATCGACCTGTCCCGCTACATCAGCGAACTGGTCGACGACCTGGGCGCCAGCATGGGCGCCGACTGGACCGCCGCCATCGAGACCGACCTGGCCCCGGTCTGCATCGACGCCGGCCGCGCCGTGACCCTGGGCCTGATCCTGACCGAACTGATCATCAACGCCCAGAAATACGCCTATGACGGCCGACCCGGCCCGCTGCGCATCACCCTGAGCGAGAGCGACGACCGGTTCCGCCTGGTCGTGGCCGACGACGGCAAGGGCGGCCACAAGGCGGGCAAGGGCTTCGGCTCCATGATGATCGGCAGCCTGGTCACCCAGTTGGACGGCCGTATCGACTATCGCGACCTGGCTCCCGGTCTGGAAGTCGCGCTGCGCGCCCGGATCGATCCCGCCTCCGATCTGGCCTGGCCTGTGGCGGAAGGTCGCGGGGCGGCGTAAGAGGCCCGCCATGTCCGCTCTCGCCGCCCGCGTCTCCCCCCGCGCCTTCGCCCTGATCGTCCTGTTGATCGCCGCCTGCGTCCTGGGCCTGGCGCCGATCCTGGTGCGCCTGACCGAGACCGGTCCGGCGGCGGCGGGCTTCTGGCGGTTCGTCTTCGCCCTGCCCCTGCTGACCCTGCTGGCGTCGCGCGAGCCGGGCGGGATCGCGGCCCCGTCGAAATGGGCGCTGCTGGCCGGCCTGTTCTTCGCCCTGGACCTCAGCTTCTGGCACTACGGCATCGTCATGACCTCGGTCGCCAACGCCACGGTCCTGTGCAACCTGACGCCGGTCGTCGTCACCCTGTTCGGCTGGATCGTGCTGAAGGAGACGCCGCACCGGCTGTTCCTGCTGGCCCTGGCCCTGGCCATGGGCGGGGCCTTCGCCATGGCGGCGGGCGCCGACGGCGGACAGGGGACCAACCCGCCGCTGGGCGACATCTTCTCGCTGTCGGTGGCGGTCTGGTACTCGGGCTATTTCCTGGCGGTGAAGGCGGCGCGCGCCACGGCCGGCGCCATGCGCGTCACCTTCTGGGCCACCCTGCTGGGCGCGCCCCTGCTGCTGATCGTGGCCCTGGTCCTGGGCGAGGACATCATCCCCGCCAGCCTGTCCGGCTGGGCCGCCTGTCTGACCATGGGCGTCATGCACGTCTTCGGCCAGGGCGGCGTCGCCTGGGCCCTGGGCAAGCTGCCGGCCTCGATCACCGCCGTCACCATACTGATCCAGCCGGTCGTCGCCGGCCTGCTCGGCTGGTGGATCTTCGGCGAGACCCTGACGCCCATACAGGCCCTGGGCGGCGCCCTGGTCCTGGGCGCCATCGTGCTGGCGCAGAGATCCCAGCGAACGAAGCCGACCGAAGGGCTCAAGCCGCGCGAAGCGCGGTAGCCCAAACAAAAACAGGCGCGGAAGCCTTGGCCCCCGCGCCTGTTCTCATGCCTTAATCGGCCGCTCGACTCAGAGGAGCTTGAGGTCGATCGCCGAAGTCTTGCCGCGCTGGTTTTCCAGCTCGTATTCGACCTTGGCGTTCTCATCGAGGCCCTGAAGGCCGGCCTTCTGAACGGCGGTGACGTGAACGAACACGTCAGAGCCGCCGCTGTCGGGCTGGATGAATCCATAGCCCTTGGTGGGGTTGAACCACTTGACCGTACCGGTCGCCATGTCTGCGTCTCCGTAAACGCGCTTTTCCAGGCGGATCCCCCTCAGGGTGACCCGACAGTCCATCTGGACAGCTCGTTCAGGCGAAGGAGCGAGACGCGGGTGTGGACCCCACGCAAAATCCGGACTGTGCTGTTGTTGTCACCCGGCTTTTCCGGTCGGTCAACAGCAAAGCGATTCGCGTCAGGGGCGATTCAACCTTAACGGCACAGGCCCCGCTCGGCCCCGTCGACATGCAGATGGTTCTCGTGGGCGGCGTTGTAGTCGGGCGTCAGCACGGTCGAGAACAGTCGGCACGCCCCGTCGCGCACCGCGTGCAGGAACCGCCCGCCCGGCTCGCCCGCCGGACCCTGGCCGCGCCAGTCGTTCAGCACGCTGACGGTCCGCCCGTCCTCCAGCCGCACCGCCGCCACGTCCAGGGCGTTGGCCCGCGCATGTTCGCTGGGCCGCTCCTGTTCGTCCTGCGAGCCATAGATGCGCCGGCACGAATAGGTCCCGTAGTTCTCGACCCGCGCCGGGGCCGAGCCCAGGATGCTGCGCGCCGCCGGCTGCAACACCTGCCGGTCCCAGATGACATAGCGGACGGCCAGCGGGCACTGCATCACCACATCGGCCGGGGCCAGGGGCGTCACCGCCCCGCCGGTGATCCGCACCGCCCCGCGCACGACGCAGAAGCCGCCGTCGTCGCGATCCGCCGCCCGCTCGACCTCGATCCCCGCCTCGCGCAGCACCTGCATACAGGCCTCGGTCGCCCCCTGGACCTCTTCCGGGGCCGCCGTCGGGGCGATGTCGAAGTCGGCCACCTTGGCCGCCGTCGCCCGGCCCAGCGGCTGGCTCAGGTCCAGCGGCTTCCACGGCAGGTCCTGCGGCGGCGCATAGGCGTTCAACAGCGCGAAGGCGGCGCAGGCCAGCAGCCCGACCTCCCACAGCAGATTCCAGAAATCGGCGAAGTCGCGCTTCATGCAGCCCCAGCATGGACCGCCCACGGCCCCGCTGGCAAACGCCGCGAGGGGGCGAAGCGTTCAAATACAGCCGCCCGCGCCCCTAGGCGGCGGACGACAGCACCAGAGGTTTGACCGGGCGCAGCATGATCCTGGCGCCGGCGACCTTCTTCACCCCGGTCAGCGGCGTGTGGATCAGCCGGCCTGACTCCGGCCAGAACTCGAGCCTGCAGCCCGCCGCCCCGCTGCGAACGGGAGCGGCGGTCGCTATGCCGCGCTCGGCCAGATAGGCCATGGCGAAATCGACGTTGTTCTGGCCGATGGGATTCTGGAACGGGCCGGGACTTGCGCCGCCGAACACCTGGGCCTCCAGGCGCTTCAGGCTGGCGCCCCGTTCAAGCAGGCGGTCGATCAGCAGCGGCATCAGCCGGGAGCCGTAGCGGGAGGGGTCGCTCCGCGAGCCGGAGGGAAGCCGAGGCAGGACGAAGTGATTCATCCCGCCGATTCCGGCCTTGGGATCGCGCACACAGGCCGCAACGCAGGATCCCAGGACCGTGGTGATCACGGTGTCGGGATCGTCGCTGACGCAGAATTCGCCCTGGCCGAGCGAGACGTGGTCGACCTGACGCCCGTCGCGCTCCCAGCCGCCTCGTAAGACATTGTAACTCAGCACTGCGTACGCCTTCACTCACTCACCGCTCCGGAATAACCGCAAGTGGTGTACAGAGCATTTAGAACGGGTCTGGCATCTGCTCAGGCGTTCAGCCGTCCAACCAGTTTTCGCATCAGGGCGGTCGTCGCCGCCTGACCCGCGCCCTGATTGCTCAGGGCGATGAAGGCCACGCCCCGCGCCGGGGCGACCACGGCCGTCGCGTACCACAGGGTGTTCGACCCGTCGTGCGTCAGCACCGGCCCGCCCGCCCAGGGAATCTGCGGCGGCGCGATCCACCCCAGGGCGTAGGGCATGCCCTCGCCCGCGCCCGGCGTGGCCAGTTGCGCCGCCGTCTCCGGCTTCAGCCAGCCGCCGCCGTCCGTCAGGAACAGCCTCAGCCATTTCGCATAGTCGTCCAGGCTCATGTGCGCCGTCCCCGCCGGCCCCAGGGCCGGGGGATTGTCCGCGCCCGGATCGGCGGGATCCACAGCGACCCGCGCCGCCCCTTCGCCGCGATGCCCCCAGACATTGGGGCCGCCCGCCGTATCGGTCTTCGGCGCGCCAAAACCGCCCGACGTCAGGCCCAGGGGCGCGAACAATTCGGCCTGAACGACCTGTTCCCACGACTGGCCCGTGATCCGTTCGATGGCCGCCCCGACCAGCATATAGTTGGCGTTGGCGTATTCGAACGCCCCCTTCGTCCCGGTCGGCGCGACGCCCAACATCCGCTCGACCACGGCCAGCCGCTGTTGCGGCAGGGACCGCGGGTCGCCCCTCGCGGTCAGGAAAAAGACCATGCCCAGGGCGTCGGCGTCCTTCACCCCCGCCCGGTGATGCATGAAGTCGCGGATCGTCGTCCCGTCCCAGGCCGGGTCGATCCGGACGCCGGGGAACAGATTCCCCAGCGGCGCGTCCCAGTCCGCCCGTCCCTGGTCGACCAGCCGCCCGTAAAGGGCCGCCGTCATCGCCTTGGTGTTCGACCCCAGGTGCCAGCGGTCGTTCAGGGTCGCGGGATCGGTCCCGCCGATCCTTCGCACGCCCCGCACCCCGGACCAGACCAGGCCTTCGCGCGTGACCACGCCCCCGGCCAGGGCGACCGGCCCGGTCTCCGCAAAGGCGGCGTCCAGCCCCGCCTCATAGTCTGCGGCGTCGCCCGCCGAAGCGGACGACACGCCTCCGGTCGCCGCAGCGACCAGTCCGGAGGCCAAAAGCCTGCGGCGATTCAGCGTCATCGAAGCCTCCACTTTGGAATATCCTAGCCCCGGTCGTCGCTGGCGGCACGTGAGAAGCGCGTCATCTTGCATCGCCCGTCAACGCCCCGCTTGCCCTCGCCCCCGTCCCGTCCCACTCTGATCGAATGGGAAAGAAGACAGACGCCTACGACGCCGAACTCGAACAGCTGCAGCTCGCTGTCGTGAAGACCCAGGCCTGGACCATCGAGCATGGGCTGCGGGTGGTCGTCGTGCTGGAGGGGCGCGACACCGCCGGCAAGGACGGGGCCATCAAGCGGCTGACGGAATACATGTCCCCGCGCCAGACCCGCGTCGTCGCCCTGCCCAAGCCCAGCGACCGGGAAACCAGCCAGTGGTATTTCCAGCGCTACGTCCCGCATCTGCCGGCGGCGGGCGAGACCGTCATCTTCAACCGCTCCTGGTACAACCGCGCCGGGGTCGAGCCGGTGATGGGCTATTGCACCCCCGAGCAGTACGCCCAGTTCCTGACCGATGCGCCGCGCTTCGAGCGGATGCTGACCGACGACGGGATCATCCTGATCAAGTTCTGGCTCGACATCTCGCGCAAGGAACAGGCGAAACGCCTGAAGGAACGCCGCGTCGATCCGCTGAAACGGTTCAAGCTGTCGTCGCTGGACGCCGAGGCCGAGGCCCGGTTCGACGCCTATTCCGACGCCCGCGACCGGATGCTGGACGAGACCGACCGCGCCTTCGCCCCCTGGACCATCATCGCCACCGACGACAAGAAGACCGCCCGGGTGAACCTGATCCGTCACATCCTGAAGGTGCTCGACCACTGCGGCGAGGAGATCGCGGCCCCGGACCCCGACATCGTCCTCGACGCAGACAAGGCCAAGAGCAGGCTGGCGCGCTGAGCCGCTCCCCCTTCTCTTTCGTCATTCCGGGCGCAGCGCAGCGGAGACCCGGAATGACGAAAGAGATCTTTGCCCTCATAATGACGCTGGTCCTTCAGCAAGGATTTCAACGCCTTGCCGGACCGGAGGACTCATCGACCTGACGCCCCTCCCGCGCGTGCTAGTCTGTCGCCCTTGCCGCCGTCGCCGGAGATTTCAGACGATTCAGACAAATTAGACTGTGTTTTTTCCAGAACGCCGCCGTCGCCGATTTCAGACGACTCAGACGATTCAGACTCTGTTTTTTCGTCCCGGCGTCTGAATCCGCCCCGGCAGGTGACGAACCGCCCTTCAGCCCCTACCTACAGCCCATGACCGTTCACGCCGCCCCGCCCCCCATCCTCGACGCCGCCGGCGTCGAGACCGACGAAGCCCTGTCGATCCTGAAGACGGCCCTGGCCGGCGCCGACGACGGCGAGCTGTTCCTGGAGAGGTCCGAGAGCGAGAGCCTGGTGTTCGACGACGGCCGACTGAAGTCCGCCGCCTATGACGCCACCGAGGGCTTCGGCCTGCGGGTCGTGGCGGGCGAGACCGCCGGCTACGCCCACGCCAACGAAATTTCCGCCGCCGCCCTGCGCCGCGCCGCCGACAGCGCGGCCCTGGCCAAGCAAGGCCACGCCGCCCGGGTCGCCGAGGGGCCGCGCGCCACCAATCAACAACTCTATGACGCGGTCGATCCCCTGGCCTCGCCCGCCTTCTCGGACAAGATCGCCCTGCTGGCCGAGATCGACGCCTGGGCCCGCGCCCGCGACCCGCGCGTGGTCCAGGTCTCGGCCTCACTGGTGGGCGAGCGCCGGGCCATCGAGATCCTGCGCGCCGACGAACGGGTGGTGCGCGACATCCGCCCCCTGGTCCGGCTGAACGTCTCCATCACCGTCGAACAGAACGGCAAGCGCGAGAGCGCCGGCGCCGGCGCCGGCGGCCGAGCCGGCTTCGAGGCCTGGGTGGCGCCCGAACGCTGGCAGGCCCAGGTGGACGAGGCCCTGCGCCAGGCCCTGGTCAACCTCGACGCCATCGACTGCCCGGCGGGCGAGATGGACGTGGTCCTGGGCGCCGGCTGGCCCGGCGTCCTGCTGCACGAGGCCATCGGCCACGGCTTCGAGGGCGACTTCCACCGCAAGGGCTCGTCGGTCTTCAACGGCATGATGGGCCAACGCGTGGCCGCCCCCGGCGTCACCGTGGTGGACGACGGCTCCATCGCCGGCCGTCGCGGCTCCCTGTCGGTCGATGACGAGGGCACCCCGACCTCGCGCACCGTCCTGATCGAGGACGGGATCATGGTCGGCCTGATGCACGACCGGCTGTCGGCGCGTCAGCTGGGCGTCGCCGCCACCGGCAACGGCCGGCGCCAGTCCTTCGCCCACATGCCCATGCCGCGCATGACCAATACCTTCATGGAGGGCGGCAAGGACTCCAAGGCCGACATGATCGCCAATACCAAGCGCGGCCTCTACGCCGCCAACTTCTCGGGCGGCCAGGTGGACATCACCAACGGCAAGTTCGTCTTCCAGTGCAACGAGGCCTATCTGATCGAGGACGGGGTCATCACCGCGCCGGTGCGCGGCGCCACCCTGATCGGCGACGGCGCCACGGCCCTGACGAAAATCCAGATGATCGGCGACGACTTCGCCTTCGACCCCGGCGTCGGCGTCTGCGGCAAGGCCGGTCAGGGCGTGCCAGTCGGCATCGGCCAGCCCTCGCTGAAGATGGGCGGCCTGACCGTCGGCGGAACGGCGGTCTGAGGAGGGCGGAACCCTAATCGCCGAGCGCGTGTTTCCTCGCCACACTGGAGAGGAAACACCATGCCCACCGAACGCACTGTCGAACACCCTGACGGCCGGATCGAACGGATCACCGAGAACGATCCCGCCGCAGCCCCCGTCGTCGTCGAGAGCCGTCGCGGCGGCGGCCTGGGCGGCGTCGTCGCCCTGATCATCGGCCTGGCCCTGGTCGGGCTGATCGGCTGGTTCCTGATCAACATGAACCGCAACGACGCCGTCGAGTCGAACGCCATCGCCGGCGCCGCAGACAGCGTCGGCGGCGCGGCCGAGAACATCGGCGACGCAGCCCGCGACGCGGTCCCGGACCGCCAGCCCCCGGCCAGCTAAGGCGTCAGGGGGCCGCGGGCCGCCACTCGGGTCCGATCGGCTCCAGGCCCTGGGCTTCCAACCGGGCCAGGACGCCGTTCGGCTCCGCCAGCAGCCGAAGCGGTGCGATGGCCACCGTTACCCCGGGCTGCGACAGAGCCTCGTCGACGGCCTCATTCCAGATGCCCCGCAATCTCTCGCCCTCGCCCATTACCGCCCAGTAGGAGCAGGCGTTCGTCGCCTGCTCCAGTGGCGAGGCCAGCACCGCCGGCACCTGCCTGCGTCGCCAGGCCTCCGCCCGTCGTTCGCCCTCGACCTCCCCGGCTTCGGCGGCTGTCGCCGCTCTTTCGATACAGTCCAGATAGGCTTCGGGCGGCGTGGTCAGGATCTTCTCGACCATCTCGTCGCCGCGAAAGACGCCGACAGGTTCGGCCGGCTTACGGGATTTGCGCGCCGCCCCGCGCACTACCTCCGACACGGGCCGCGCGCGTCGGGCATAGCCACCGTGTTCCATCAGGTCGGCCGACAGCATCAGCATACTTTTGCGGCTTGGCCCCTCGGTTGTAATCCGTTCCACCCGCGCCTCAAGCTCGGGCGAGAGATAATCCGCGCTCGTGCGGTCGTTGGGCAGGCGCGTCAGAGTTCGCATCCGCCAAAGCAGCCGTCCGACATCCGCCAACGACGCCTGGCCCTGTATCGGGAACAGCACGCGATCCGCCCCTTCCACCGCAGAGACCAGAGCGTCTGTGCGCCATTCCATGTCTCGCGGCAGGCCGTCGATAGACCCCACCAGGATCAGCGTGCTGTCGCCGCGTTGGACCTCCCACATCGGGCCCTCGATCCGGCGCGCAACCACGACGATCTCATCGACCGTGGCGGGCTCCTCGGCCGTCTGGGCCAGCGTCGGCGTCGGCGCAGCGATCAGCCCCAAAGCCAAAATCAGTGCTTTCATGTCCATCTCCCGTACGCACGACCGTATAGTCTCACAATCGAAAGTATAGACACGTGAACACTCTGTAATGCTGTCGTCGATTTAATCCACCTTTCGGCCTTGTAACTGGAGATGAACGCGACAGATCGGCACACCTCTCGCCAATGGACCGAGGGAAAGACCGATGACAAAGACACTGCTGCTGGCAAGCACCGCCCTGCTGCTTTCCGCCGTGAGCGCCCAAGCCGGCGACGAACCGCAGGTGGCCCAGGCGCCCGTGCCGACCGGACCGGTAAGCCAGGCGCCCCTGGCCGACGCCGCCCAGCGGGGGGTGCTGGTCTTCACGCCCGCCTTCTTTCTCGCTCAACAGCCCAACACCGCGCTCGACATGGTCAACCGCGTGCCCGGCTTCGACCTCGACGACGGCACGGGCGCGCGCGGCTTTGAGGGGGCGGTGGGCAATGTCCTGATCGGCAACGCCCGACCGGCCTCCAAGAACGACACCGGCTCCAACGTGCTCAGCCGCACCCCGGCCCGGCAGGTCGAGCGGATCGAGCTGATCCGGGGCGGCGCGCCCGGCATCGACATGCAGGGGTTCTCGGTGGTGGTGAACGTCATCCTGAAGAAGGAGACCAGCCGCCAGTCGATCCTGACCTGGAACACCACCCAGTTCGAGGGATCGGGCCAGGACCTGTACGGCGGCAGCTACCAGTTCACGGCCCGCAGCGGCGACCGCAGCTGGGGCGTCACCCTGTCCGACGGCGTCAGCATGAGCGATTCCAATGGCCCCGGCCGCCTGATCCGCCGCGACGCCTCGGGCAATGTGCTGCGCGACGAGCTCACCGACACCGACGGCTACGGCGGCGGGAACTCGATCCGCGGGACCTACGCCGGCCCGCTCGCGGGCGGCAAGGTCGATCTGACCGCCCGCTACGGGATCAACGACTGGCAGGGCTACAACACCAGCCGATCCGCCACCGCCTTCCGCGAAAGCCTGGACAGCGAGGACAGCGACAGCGGCGAGTTCGGCGTGACCTGGGAGCGTCCCCTGAACGACCGTTTCAAGCTGGAAACCCGGCTGATGCACGAGTTCGGCAGCTGGGACGGGGTCTCGACCTACAACGTGCTGAACAACGGCGTGGACGCCCCCGAACAGATCTTCGCCTATTCCGGCGAAAGGTCAGAGACCATCCTGCGCGCCCTGGTCCGCCACGAGCGCTCGCCGAAGCTGACGATCGAGACCGGCGGTGAGATCGCCTACAACATGCGCCAGGCCGATCAGGCCTATACCGAGGGCGGCGCGCCCATTCCCCTGCCCAGCGCCTCGGTCAAGGTCGAGGAGACGCGCGGCGAGGCCTTCTCTAAGGGAACCTAGCGGCTGCACCCGGACCTGACGCTGGAGGCCGGCCTGCGCCTGGAAGCCTCGACCATCAGCCAGTCCGGCGACGCCGACCAGGAGAAGAGCTTCTTCTTCGCCAAGCCCCGCTTCATGGCCACCTGGACGCCGATGCCGAACAACCAGCTGCGCCTCCGCTTCGAGCGCGAGCTGGGCCAGCTGGACTTCTCCGACTTCGCCGCCTCGGCCGACCTGGAAGAGGAGAACGTCTATGGCGGCAACGTCGATCTGGAGCCGGAGCAGCGCTGGATCTCGGAACTGACCTACGAACGCCGCTTCTGGGGCGAGGGCGTCGTCTCCATCGGCTATCGCCACGACGAGATCATCGACGCCATCGACCGGATCCCCCTGGCCGGCGGTCTGTCGGCGGTGGGCAATATCGGCGAGGGCACGCTGGACCGGCTGTCGCTGAATGTGACCCTGCCGCTGGACAAGCTGGGCGCGCCGGGCGCCCGCTTCACCTTCAAGAACGACTGGAACAAGACCGCCGTCACCGACCCGACGACGGGCGAAGAACGGCCCATCTCGGGTGTTCGGGCCACCCAGGCCAATATCGGCATCGAGCAGGACATCACGCGCTGGAAGCTGCAGTGGGGCGTGAACTGGCTGCCCTATCTGGGCCAGCCCAACTATTCGCCGGATCAGGTCTCCAGATGGCGCGGCACGGACTATTTCGAGATGTTCGCCGAGTACAAGCCGAGCCCGACCCTGGCGATCCGCGCCCAGCTGAACCTGTGGGACGACTTCACGAACAGCCGGACGGTTTTCGCCGACCGCGAGACCCGCGCCGTGGCCTTCATCGAGGACAGCACGGTCGATCCCCGCACCTTCGTCTCGATCCGGGTCCGCAAGACCTTCTGAGGCGAAGGCCATTTCCAAACAAAAAAGGCGGCGTCCGTGAGGACGCCGCCTTTCTCATGTCGGGCCTTGAGGATCAGCCGGTGGTGGAGGTTCGCGGCGCAGCGATATTGCCGTCTTCCTGGCCTCTATCGCTCAACGTGGGGCCGGGATGACCGTCGCCGTCGTTAGCTCCATGCGACCAGCCCTTGATGAAGAAGCTGACAACGATGAAGGCGACGCCGATGCCCATGCCCCACAGCCCCAGCATGCTGAACACCTCCAGCGAGGTGCGCAGGGCCAGACCGGGGTCCAGCACCTGTCCGCCGACGGTCTCCGTACCCGCCAGGCCAGCGATCCAACCGCCGACATACTGAGCGATTGAACTGGCCAGGAACCAGACCGCCATCATGAAGCTGACCACCTTGGCCATCGACAGTTTGGTGATCTCCGACAGGCCGACCGGCGACAGGAAAAGTTCGCCCGTCGTGTGGAACAGATAGAGCAGGCCCAGCAGCAGCAGAGGCATCTGGAAGGCCGAGTCGGCCATGCCAGCGCCCCACACCACGATCATGAAGCCCAGACCGACCTGAAGCAGGCCCAGGCCGAACTTCATCGTCGGATTGGGGTCCAGCTTGCGCTTGGCCAGGAAGGCCCACAGCGCGGCCATGATGGGGGCGAAGATCAGGATGAAGCCCGCATTGAAAGACTGAGTCTGGGCGGCGGTGATCGTCGCGTCGATCCAGAAACCGCTCGGCGTGATGCCAGCGGCGGCCAATTGGGCGGGCGTTCCGACTGTGACCCCGAGGAACTGGAAGGCCTGCGGCGTGATGCTCAGGTCCACGTTACGATCAGCAAACAGATTCAGCGACGTGCCGGCCTGTTCGAACAGGGTGAAGAACACCACCGATCCGAAGATCAGCACCATCGCCAGCATCATCCGCTCGCGCTGAGCCTTGCTTTCGCAGACCTTGACGATGACGTAGAGGATGAACAGCAGCGAGGCGACCGTCGCGGCGCCTAGGACCCAGCCGACCAGAGCGTTTCGCTGGACCATGAACCAGACGACGCCGACACTCAGGGTGCTGAGCAGATAGATCGACCATTCGCGGTTGATCGGTCCCAGCAACGGCTTTTTCAGATCAGCGTCGGCCGGCGGCTCGCCCTTGCCTTGCAGCAGCGGCTTGCCGAGCATGAAGACGACCCAACCCAGCGCCATGCCGATGCCCGCCAAGCCGAAGCCCGCCCACCAGCCGACAGTCTGCCCGAGAAGCCCGCAGAGCACGGCGGCCCAGAAGGCCCCCAGGTTGATGCCGTAATAGTAGAGGGTAAAGCCGGAATCCCGGCGTGGGTCGCCCTGCGGATAAAGCTGTCCCACGATCGTCGAAATGTTCGGCTTCAGGAAACCGACCCCCATGATGATCAGGGAAATCGCCAGGTAGAAGACGTTTACGCCCGCCATGTCGCGGGTAGCCTCGATCTTGTACTCGGCGGTCGGAATGACGGCCGGCAGAGTCGAGGTCGCGGGCAGGTTCTGAATGGCGATGCCGTTTTCGGCAGGTTCGAACTTGTACTTCTGGCCGTCGATGACGATCGCGACGTCACGGGCCGCACCACGGCCTTCGGCGTCGATCTGGTAGGTCTGACCGGCGTAGGTCAGGGTTTCTGTCGCCGGGCGTCCCTCGAAGGCCATCATGCCGTGACCAGCGACCAGCAGCAGAGCGCCGAAAGCTACGGCCTTGCGCGTGCCAATGAAGCGGTCGGCCATGATGCCGCCCAGCAGGGGCAGCAGATACACCAGAGACGTGTAGGAGCCGTAGGTCGAGCCCGCCATCGAGTCGTCGAACAGGAAGTGCTGCGTCAGGAAGAAGATCAGGATGCCGCGCATGCCGTAGTAGGAGAAACGCTCCCACATCTCGGCGAAGAACAGGATGATTAGCCCTCGCGGATGGTGTTTGAGGATCTGCATCAGCACCGGCACGCCGGTGGCGAAGGTGATGATCAGTCCAAGGGCGACGACGATGTTCATACCGACCTCCCCCAATGTGCATGCAGGCGTCGCGTAAGTCGCGCTGTCCCCAAGTCCGTCGCTGTCAACGGCTCACTCCCAACTGCCGCGCCGCAACTGGGCGCGCGAAAGGGGCATACCCAGCACAGCAGGCAAATGCGAACAAGTGTTAAGGCTGTCGCGCCCCCTCCCTTCACTGTCTGACAAAGGCCACTTTGGCCCGGCCTCTGCACTGTGCGCCCTCGAGCAGCAGTCCCGGTTTCATTATGGGAAGGAGCGCCGATGTCCGTGCGACCCATCCGCAGATCCGACTACGAGGCCCTGAACAGGCTGCATCGTCAGGTCGGGTGGCCGGAGCGATCGCAGGCGGGGTGGCGCTGGCTGGAGGACAATCCGGCGCGCCGCGACATCGACGCGCCCTTCGGCTGGGTCGTCGCCGATCGGCGGGACGAACCGGTCGCCATGCTGGGCAATCTGATCCAGAGATTCTGCAAGGACGATGAAAGCCTGTACGCGGCGACGGGCTTTTCCATCATCGTGCCGCCGGAACGCACCGGCGCCAGCCGCTGTCTGATCAAGGCGATCCTGGCTCAGCCCGACCTGTTCGCCTGCTATACGCTGAACGCCAATCCCCGCGCGGCGCCGCTTTATCGGCTGTTCGGCCTCAAGCCGGGGCCGACGGAGACCCACGCCCTGAAACTGTCCTGGATGGTGGATCCGCTGACCTGTCTGAAGGGTCGACTGCTGCGGCGTCTGCTGGGCGGGATTTCGGCGGAGCAGGCCCGACGTCTCGGCGAGCCCCTGATGAACGCACGCCTGTTCCAGCCTCCACGCCTGCAATTGCCGGACGACGTCGTCGTGCTGCGCGATGTCAGGGAAAACTCGCCCTATGCCGACTTCTGGCGTGCGCTGACGGCCGAGGGGCGGCTGCTGGCGGACCGGGGGCCCGAGATCATGGCGTGGCGCCTGGCCGACCCGGACCAGACCTTGCCCCCCATCCTGCTGGGGCGGATGCGCGACGGACGACTGGTGGGGACGGCGACGGCGATGATGACCAAGACCAGCCCGATCGAACCGCCGTGCCTCGACATCATCGATCTGACGGCGCTGCAGACGGACCCCGAAGCGATCGAAGTCCTGGCGGGCGTCCTGATCGACAATGCGCGGGCGCTGGGCGCGGCCAAGGTGCGGTTGCCGGTGACCAATCCGGACATCCTGGACCATCTGGGCGCCCTGCCGCCCAAGGCGCGGCGCGAAGGCGGCTGGGGGCATTGTCACGCGCGCGTCGATGACCCGGTCCTGGCTGAAACCTGGGCGCCGACGCCGTTCGACGGCGACTACGCCGTCTGCGCCCGCCCCGTGCCTCAACCCCGCGCCCGGCGCGCGCCGGTCCGCGCCTCAGCGGTCCAGGGTCGGTTCTGGAAGGCCTGACCCCGACCGGCCGGCGGGAAATTCCGGCTTCAGGGACGCGCCTTCAGCGCGTCGCGAATCTCGACCAGCAGGGATTCGATCGGCGTGGGGGCCGAGGGCGCCGGATCGGGCTTGGCCGCCTCCTGGCGCCGCATGCTGTTGACGCCCTTGACCACCAGGAAGACCACGAAGGCGACGATCAGGAATTGGATCACGGTGTTGGCGAAGGCGCCGTACTGAATCGCCACCTTCTCGACCGCCTCGGTCGCCGGATTCTCGCGCCGCAGCACCCATTCCAGTTCGGAAAAGTCGATGCCGCCGGTCAACAGGCCGATGGGGGGCATGACGACCTGATCGACCAGGCTCTTGACGATGCCGTTGAAGGCCGCGCCGATGATCACCCCGACCGCCAGATCGACGACGTTCCCCTTGACCGCGAACTCGCGGAACTCGGACAGCAGGCTCATTCGCAAACTCTCTTGGCAGTCAGGACGTGGAAATTCAGGCGTCGCCGGACGCGTTCAGACGCTCGCGCAGTTCCTTGCCGCTCTTGAAGAAGGGCACGGCCTTGGCCGGCACCTCGACCGTCTCGCCGGTGCGCGGATTGCGACCCAAGCGCGCCGGACGGGACCGCACCGAAAAGGCGCCGAAGCCGCGCAACTCGACCCGGCCGCCCTCGGACAAGGCCCCGGTCATCTTGCCGAGGATGACATTCACCAGCCGCTCCACCTCCGCATGGGTCAGGTGGGTGTTCTCGGCCGCCAGCTTTTCGATCAGTTCAGACTTGATCATCAGGGCCCCTGCCAGCTCGCGATCGACAGGCCAGCGCTCGCCGACGATCCAGAAGCCGCACACTAACCCTCGCTCGCCGCGTGAAAAAGCCCTTATCCGCCAAGGAGGGGCGGCATTCGCATGATTTATGTCCGGTTCCGCTCATGCCGGTGCGCCAAAAAGAGAAAAGGGCGGCGGGATCGCTCCCGCCGCCCTCATCTTTTTTACGCTACCGCGGAGCGCGCGGCGCTCCGCAGCTTGAGCGCCTACTCCTTGGTGCCGGCGTTCTTCAGCGCGGCGCCCAGGATGTCGCCCAGAGAAGCGCCCGAGTCGGACGAGCCGAACTGTTCGATGGCTTCCTGTTCGTCCTTCATTTCCAGCGCCTTGATCGACACCGAGACGCGGCGCGAGGCCTTGTCCACGGCGGTGATCATGGCGTCGACGCGGTCGCCGACGGCGAAGCGTTCCGGACGTTGCTCGTTACGGTCGCGCGACAGGTCCGACTTGCGGACGAAGGCCGTGACCGGCGCGTCGTCTTCACCGAACTTGACCTCGATGCCGCCCGACTCGATCGACGAGACGGTGACGGTGATCTGCTGGCCGCGGCGATAGGTGTCGCCCTCGCCGATCGGATCGCCGCCCAGCTGCTTGATGCCCAGCGAGACGCGTTCCTTCTCGACGTCGACGTCCAGGACCTTGGCCTTGACCATCTCGCCCTTGCGGTAGCGCTGGATGGCTTCTTCACCCGAGACCGACCAGTCGAGGTCGGACAGGTGGACCATGCCGTCGATGTCGTTGTCCAGGCCGATGAACAGGCCGAACTCGGTGGCGTTCTTGACTTCGCCCTCGACGGTCGAGCCGATCGGGTTGTTGGCGACGAAGGCGTCCCACGGATTGTCCTGAGCCTGTTTCAGGCCCAGCGAGATGCGGCGCTTGGAGGCGTCGACGTCCAGGACGACCACGTCCACTTCCTGAGAGGTGGAGACGATCTTGCCCGGATGGACGTTCTTCTTGGTCCAGGACATTTCCGAGACGTGCACCAGGCCCTCGACCCCGGCTTCCAGCTCCACGAAGGCGCCGTAGTCGGTGATGTTGGTGATGCGGCCCGTGTACTTGGCGCCGACCGGATACTTGGCTTCCACGCCGTCCCAGGGGTCCGACTGCAGTTGCTTCATGCCCAGCGAGATACGTTGGGTGTCCGGGTTGATCTTGACGATCTGGACCTTGACGGTGTCGCCGACGGCGAGAACCTGCGACGGGTGCGAGACGCGCTTCCACGACATGTCGGTGACGTGCAGCAGGCCGTCGATGCCGCCCAGGTCCACGAACGCGCCGTAGTCGGTGATGTTCTTGACCACGCCTTCGCGGACTTCGCCCTCTTGCAGCTGGCCGACCAGCTCGGTGCGCTGTTCGGCGCGGGCTTCTTCCAGGATGGCGCGACGCGAGACGACGATGTTGCCGCGCGGACGGTCCATCTTCAGGATCTGGAACGGTTGTTCCTTGCCCATCAGCGGGCCGACGTCGCGCACCGGACGGATGTCCACCTGCGAGCCGGGCAGGAAGGCCGAGGCGCCGCCCAGGTCGACGGTGAAGCCGCCCTTGACGCGACCGACGATAGCGCCGTTGACCGGCTGGCCTTCGGCGAACACGACTTCCAGACGGGTCCAGGCTTCCTCGCGGCGGGCCTTGTCACGGCTGATGACGGCTTCGCCCAGGGCGTTCTCGACGCGCTCCAGGTAAACCTCGACGTTGTCGCCGACCTTCGGCAGCTTGGCGTCTTCGCCCTGGCCGAATTCGCGCATCGAGATGCGGCCTTCGGTCTTCAGGCCGACGTCGATGATGACGATGTCTTTTTCGATGCCGACGACGCGGCCGTGAACGACCTGGCCTTCGCCGAAGTCGCGACCCTGAAGCTGTTCGTCGAGCAGCGCCGAGAAGTCGTCGCGCGTGGGATTGAGAGTATCAGACATGAAGCTCTGGTGTTTCCGGTAGGGCTGTGGCGCGCGACCGAACGGCCCCGCGCGAGGTGGACGCCCCTCACACAGCAAAGCGCTGCGCCGAGGCGAGAGGAAAAGATAGGCAGGTCGTCAGGATGCGAGGCCGTTCAGAACGATCAAAACGCCCGCGGAAGCCGAGGATGGACGCGTTGGATTTGCGAAACCGGTCAGAGACCGTGTTTCACGCGCGCCGCCTCGACGATACGGCGGGCCGCATCGAAGGCCGCCTCTATACCCATGTCGGTGGTATCCAGCAAGACCGCGTCTTCGGCCTGGACCATCGGCGCCGCGCCGCGACCGGCGTCGCGCTCGTCCCGGCGCTGAATGTCGGCCAGCATGTCGTCGAAGCCGATGTCGAAACCCCGCGCCGTCAACTGTTTCCAGCGGCGGTCGGCCCGGGTCTCAGGCGCGGCGGTGACGAACAGTTTGGCGGGTGCGTCAGGCGCGATCACCGTGCCGATGTCGCGCCCGTCCAGCACGGCGCCGCCGGCCTGGGCCGCGAAGGCCTGTTGCAGGTCCAGCAGGGCGGCGCGCACGCCGGGATGGCCGGCGACACGGCTGGCCGCCTCGCCCGCCTCGCCGGTGGTCAGGCGGGGGTCGTCGGACACCTGAGCCGCGTCGAGGCCACGCGCCGCCTCGGTCGCCGCCGCCTCGTCGTCCAGCGAACCGCCGGCCTCCAGCAGTTTGACGCCCACGGCGCGGTACAGCAGGCCGGTGTCCAGATGCGGCAGGCCATAGGTCCGCGCCAGCCGCGCGGCGATGGTGCCCTTGCCCGAGGCGGCGGGGCCGTCGACGGCGATGATCAGCGACATCAGGCGGCGGAGTCCACGCGAACGGGGGCGAGGCGAAGGCCCAGGGCCTGCATCACCTTGAAAATGGTCGAAAGCTCGGGCCGCCCCTCTTCGCTGAGCGCCCGATAGAGGGCCGTGCGCGACAGGTCCGCGTCCCGCGCCATCTGGGTCATGCCCTTGGCCCGGGCGACGACGCCGAGGGCGTTGGTGATGATGCGCGGATCGCCGAGCTCGGCAGCGTCTTCGAACGAGGAGACCAGATACTCTTCCACCGCCTCGGGCGTGTTCAGGTAACGGGCGGGATCGAATTCGATCAGGGGCTCAGTCATTTCGATACTCCTCAGCCAGCCGTTTCGCCTCGACAATGTCGCGGTCCTGGCTCGACTTGTCGCCTCCAGCCAGCAGAATGACCCAGGCGTCGTTCTTCTTCGTCGCATACAGACGATAACCGGGTCCGTAGGCGATCCTCAGTTCGCTGACGCCCTCGCCCACCGGCTTCACATCGCCCCAGTGACCGCCGGACAGTCGTTCGAGCCGGGTCGTGATCCGAGCCACCGCCCTGTGATCGCGAAACCTGAGAAGCCAGCGATCGAAAACCGGCGTGAAGGTCAGCCTTACAGCCGCATTGTCGTCCATAGGCGACATTTCGTCAAGCGATCTGACCGCCCAGGCCGTTCATCATCTCGACGAAGCCGGGGAAGCTGGTGGCGATCATGCCGGGCTCGTCGACCGAGACCGGCTGATCGGCGGCCAGGCCCAGGACCAAATGGCTCATGGCGATGCGGTGATCGTGAGCCGTGTGGACAACAGCGCCGCCCAGAACTCTGGGGGCGCCGGTGACGATGAAGCCCTCGGGTTCTTCCTCCACCTGCACCCCGCAGGCGCGCAGGCCCTCGACCATCAGCGAGATCCGGTCGCTTTCCTTGACCCGCATTTCGCCCACGCCGCGCATGACGGTGACGCCGTCGGCGAAGGCCGCCGTCGCGGCCAGGATTGGATATTCGTCGATCATCGAGGCGGCGCGCGCTTCCGGCACGACCACGCCCTTCAGGGCCGAATGACGGGCGGTGATGTCGCCGACGTCCTCGCCGCCGGCCTGACGCCGGTTCGATATGGTCAGGTCGGCGCCCATTTCGAGCCAGGTGTCGAACAGGCCGGTGCGCAGGGGGTTCAGCATCACCCCCTCGACCGTCACCACCGAGCCCGGCACGATCAGACCCGCCGCCAGGGGGAAGGCGGCCGAGGACGGATCGCCCGGCACGGCGACGAAGGTTCCGGTCAGCGGCTGACCGCCCTTCAGCGTGACCGTCCAGCCCTCGCCCATTTCTTCCACACCGACTTCGGCGCCGAAGGCGCGCAGCATGCGTTCGGTGTGGTCGCGGCTCTTCTCCGGCTCCGTCACCGAGGTGACGCCCTGGGCGTTCAGGCCGGCCAGAAGTATGGCCGACTTCACCTGGGCCGAGGCCACAGTCTGCACATAGTCGATCGCCGTCAGCGTCCCGCCGGTCAGGGCGACCGGGAGCCGGTCCTCGGCCGCCTGCCAGTCGAACCGGGCGCCCATGTCGGCCAGCGGGCCGGTGACGCGCTTCATCGGCCGCTTCCGCAGCGAGGCGTCGCCGTCGAAGGTGGCCGTCAGCGGAAAGCCGGCGGCCGCCCCCATCAGCAGCCGCACGCCGGTGCCGGCGTTGCCGCAATCGATCACCGTCAAAGGCGTTCTGAAGCCGCCCGCCCCCTCGATACGCCATTTGCCGTCACCGGTCCGCTGGACCTTGGCGCCGAAGGCTTCGACCGCGCGGGCGGTGGCCAGGACGTCGTCGCCTTCCAGCAAACCCTCGACCTCGGTGACGCCGGAGGCCATGCCGCCCAGAATCATCGAGCGGTGTGACATCGACTTGTCGCCGGGCGCGCGAACCGTTCCGGCAAGGGCGTCAGAGCGTCTGGAAGTCAGTTGGGACGGCATAATCACCCGCTTCAGGCTGCGTTCGCGAAAGGGCCGCGCGGGCGGCGCGAAAGACAGCTTTTGACAGCGGCTCCTAGGGGTGGCAAGGGACCGCCCCGAATTCAACCCGTTGAAGGTTCCAAACGTGGCCAATCCCGAACTGGGCGCCAAACAGGTTTGCCCGAACTGCCAGGCTAAGTTCTACGACCTGAACCGCCGCCCCGCACACTGCCCCAAATGCGCGACCGACTTCGATCCCGAAGAGGCGCTGAAGCTGCGCAGCCGTCGCGTGCGTCCCGGCTATCCCGCCGACGACGAAGAGACCGAAGATCAGGTCAAGGACAAGAAGGCCGAGTCCGACGAGGACGAGGAAGAAGAGATCCGGGCTCCGGAGATCGACGAGGAAGGCCATGAGCCGATCCTGACGCCCGACGACGATGACGACGACGCCCCCGCTGACGCTTCGGAAGAAGCCGGCATGGGCGCCACCGACGGCGACGACGACCTGGCCGACGACGATGACGACTCCGTGCCGTTCATCGAAGACGACGACGATGACTCCATCGAGGACGAGATCGCCAAGCCGTCGCGCGACGACGACTGATCTTTCTTGTTGCGTCCGCCGCATTTCCCGCTAGGAACTGCGGCGGACGGTCGATTTCAGCCCTCTTTTGGTTTGAAATCGCTGTGTTTTTTCGCCTCCGGAACCGATGCGAAAATAAATGTCGAAACGGGCTTGATCGCAAAAAAGCTCTGACATAGGTTCCGCCGCCTCGCCGGGGGCCATCGCAAGATGAACCGGGCGGACCAGACCGCAAGGTCCGGGGCTTTAGCTCAGTTGGTAGAGCGCTTGCATGGCATGCAAGAGGTCAGCGGTTCGACTCCGCTAAGCTCCACCAGTTTCCAGAAGCCCGGCTGTGAAAACAGCCGGGCTTCGTTGCTTTCTGGAACCTGAGCCGTTGGCCGCGCGCTTGCGCCCTTATGACATCCCCCATCCAGGCCGGCCTCGAATCCCTCGACGACACCCAGATCGTTCGGGTGGCGGGCGCGAGCATCACTGTCGGCGGCCTGGTCAGCGCCCTGGTGATCCTGCTGGTCGCCCTGATCGTCGCGCGGCTGGTGACGCGCGCCCTGCGGCGGGTGCGCGAGCGGTCGGAACGCAGCCGCCAGGCCCTCTACCTGCTGGAGCGGCTGTCGGGTTACGCCGTCATCATCGTCGGCGTCATGTCGGCCCTGTCGGCGGCGGGGCTGAACCTGTCGTCCCTGGCGGTCTTCGCCGGCGCGGTGGGCATCGGCGTCGGCCTGGGCCTGCAGGGGGTGGTCAAGGAGTTCGTGTCCGGCCTGTTCCTGATCTTCGACCGAATGGTGTCGGTCGGGGACTATATCGAGATCGAGGACATCGGCATCCGTGGCGCCATCATGGAGATCGGGCCGCGCGCGACGCGGGTGCGGACCAATGACAACGTCAATGTCCTGGTGCCGAACTCGCGCTTCATCGAACAGCCGGTGACCAACTGGACGCTGAAGGGCGACACCCGGCGCATCCACATCCCCTTCGCCGTCGCCTATGGATCGGACCGGGGCAAGGTGCGCGAGGCGGTTCTGGCCTGCGCCCGGGCCAGCCCCTTCACCCTGCCCGAGACCGAGGCGCGCAAGAGCCAGGTCTGGCTGGTGGGGTTCGGCGACAAGGGGCTGGATTTCGAACTGCTGGTCTGGCCGACACGCGAGGCGGTGAAGCGGCCGGCGGCCATGCACGCCGCCTACACCTGGCTGATCGCCGACGCCCTGGACGGCGCCGGGATCGAGGTGCCATTCCCCCAGACCGACCTTCGGATCCGCAGCGCCTTCGGCCTGGAGGGCGACGACGCCCTGGGCCGGCTGGGCTATGGCCGGGGCGCCCGCCCGGCGACGGCGGCGACCGACACGCGTCCTGCCCAGCCCTCTGTCTCCGCTTCGGGCGCCAGCAACGACGCCGCCGAGGACCTGATGATGGCCGAAGACGAGGACGGCCCCCTGGAACCGGCGCCCGGCCTGCCGCCGGGACGGACGGGCGGTTAAACCACAGCCCCGTCACCCTCGGGCTCGTCCCGAGGGTGAGCGATTTTAATACTGGGCCTTGGCCCTCAGCCGGTAGGCGTGAAGCAACGGCTCGGTATAGCCGTTCGGTTGGGCCGCGCCCTCGAACACCAGGGCGCGGGCGGCCTGGTAGGCCAGGCTGGCGGCGGGATCGGGGGCCATGGGGCGATAGAGCGGGTCGCCGGCGTTCTGGGCGTCGACCTTGGCCGCCATGCGCAGGAAGGCCGCATCCACCTGATCGGGGGTGCAGACGCCGTGCAGCAGCCAGTTGGCGATATGCTGCGAACTGATCCGCAGGGTCGCCCGGTCCTCCATCAGACCGATGTCGTGGATGTCGGGCACCTTGGAACAGCCGACCCCCTGGTCGATCCAGCGGACGACATAGCCGAGGATGCCCTGGGCGTTGTTGTCCAGCTCGGCCGCCACCTCGTCCTCTGACCAGTTGACGCCATTGGCCAGGGGCGGGGTCAGCAGGGCCTCCAGACCCGGCGTCGGGCGGGTCGCCACCTCGGCCTGGACGGCGAAGACGTCCACCGCGTGATAATGCAGGGCGTGCAGGGTGGCGGCGGTCGGCGACGGGGTCCAGGCGGTGTTGGCGCCGGTCCTGGGGTGGGCGATCTTCTGCTCCAGCATGTCGGCCATCCGGTCGGGCGCGGCCCACATGCCCTTGCCGATCTGGGCCTTGCCCGACAGGCCGCACTTCAGGCCGATGGCGACGTTGCGCGCCTCATAGGCGGTGATCCAGGCGCTGGACTTGATGTCGGCCTTTCGCACCACCGGCCCGGCCTGCATGGCGGTGTGGATCTCGTCGCCGGTGCGGTCCAGGAAGCCGGTGTTGATGAAGACGATCCGGTCCTTCACCGCATGGATGCAGGCCGCCAGATTGGCCGAGGTGCGGCGTTCCTCGTCCATCACCCCGACCTTGATCGTGTGGCGCGGCAGGGCCAGCAGGTCCTCGACCGCGTCGAACAGCCGGTCGGTGAAGCCCGCCTCATCCGGCCCGTGCATCTTCGGCTTGACGATATAGACCGATCCCGTCGCGCTGTTGCCGAAGGCCCCGAGCCCCTTGATATCGTACAGCGCGATCAGGCTGGTGACGACGGCGTCCATGATCCCCTCGGGCGCGTCCGATCCGTCGGTTAAACGGACGGCGGGGTTGGTCATGAGATGGCCGACGTTGCGCACGAACAGCAGGCTGCGGCCCTTCAGGGTCACGTCGCCGCCGTGGGGCGCGGTCCAGCGCCGGTCGGGCTCCAACGCGCGGGTCAGTGTCTCGCCGCCCTTCTTGAAGGTGGCGGCCAAGTCGCCGCGCATCAGGCCCAGCCAGTTGCGATAGGCCTCGGCCTTGTCAGCGGCGTCCACAGCCGCAACCGAGTCTTCCAGATCGACAATGGTGGTCAGGGCGGATTCCAGCACGACGTCGGCCAGCCCCGCCGGATCACCGCGGCCCACTGGATGGGACGGGTCGATCACCAGTTCGATATGCAGGCCGTTGTGCGCCAGCAGGATGGAGGCCGGCGAGGCCGGGTCTCCGGTGAAACCGACGAACTGGGCCGGATCCTGCAGGGCGGGAACCAGGGCGCCGTCGACCACCGACCAGCCGGCGACATCGGCGTGCGTCCCCTCGCCCAGGGGCGCCGCCTCATCCAGAAACGCCTTGGCGCGGGCCACGACCCGGGCGCCGCGCGCCGCGTCATAGCCGCCGCCGGTCGGCAGGTCGCCCAGAGCATCCGTGCCGTAGAGGGCGTCGTACAGGCTGCCCCACCGGGCGTTGGCGGCGTTCAGCAGAAAGCGGGCGTTCAGCACCGGCACGACCAGCTGCGGCCCGGCCATGCGGGCGATCTCGGCGTCTACGCCGCTCGTGCCGATGGAAAAGGGCGCCGGATCCTCGACCAGATAACCGATCTCGCGCAGGAAGGTCTGGGACGCGGCGACGTCATAGGGCTGGCCCCTGCGGGCGGCGTGCCAGGCGTCGATCCGGGCCTGAAGATCGTCGCGCCGGGCCAGCAGGGCGCGGTTCTCCGGTGCGAACCGGGCGAAGACCTCCGCCGCGCCGGACCAGAAGTCCGCCGGGTCCAGTCCCAGGCCCGGCAATACGTCCTGTTCGATCAGGGCCGCGAGCTCGGCCGCGACCTTCAATCCGGCGCGATCTTCATAGGACGTCATGGCGGCCTTTCTCCGGCGCGACGCCGGACCTGTAACAATGCGTGATCACGCTAAGCCGAGCGTGCAGGGCTTCGCAAGGGTCACGTTGCGTCAGGCGCTTCGCTTTTCGTCTAGCGCTTGCGGCACGCGCATGGGGCGTCATGATCCGACCATGAGTCTGTTTCGCACCCTGCGCCTGTACGGCGTCCTGTTTTCCAGCCTGGGTGTGGTGATCCTGGTCGCCCTGCTGATCCCGGCCGGCGAAAGCGCTTTGACCCGGATGGCCTATGGCTGGATCGCGGGGGTCGCGGTCTTTATCGCCGCCACCCTGACCCGCATGGCCCTGGTCCAGGACGCCAACGCCATTCGCAGGCGCGCGGCGGCCCTGGACCAGACCGGCGGCGCCGTGCTGCCTCTCAGCCTGCTGGCGGCGGTGGCCAGTATCGTGGTGGTCGTCGGCGAGGCGGTGCAGGCCGGCGGCTCGCCGATCCTTGGTCTGCTGGCCCTGGGGACCGTGACCCTGTCCTGGACCTTCATCCACCTGATCTTCACCCTGCACTACGCCCACGCCTTCTATCAGCACGGCGACCACGGCAAGGACCGGGGCGGCCTGATCTTCCCGGGCGAAACCGAGCCCGACTATTGGGACTTTCTGCATTTCGCCCTGATCATCGGGGTGGCGTCCCAGACGGCAGACGTCCAGATCGCCGATCGGGGCATCCGTCGGCTGTCGACCGTGCACAGCCTGACCGCCTTTGTTTTCAACACGGTGATCCTGGCCCTGGCGGTGAATCTGGCGGTCGGATTGGTGGGCGTTTCGTAGAATTCCCGGATCGCCCGGTCAGAAAGGCTTAACCGCGTCCGTGAACGGGACCGCAAGCGACTGGGGCGTAAGGCTGTGTGTACGGACGACCTCCCGTCCGGATCGCAAGAAGCGTCTCGCCCATGCTGTTTCTTCTGAACGACGTCGTGTTCGACCTGGACGAGGCCTGTCCGGTCACGCCCGCCGACGCGCGCCGGTTCGAGAAGCTGGGCTTCGACTATGTGCTGGAACTGGGCTGCGAACTGTTCGCCGAGGATCCGCTGCTGCACCGCAACGATCCCGGCCGGGCGCGCCGTCTGGCCTGGCTGATCGCCGAGCGCAGCCCCGAGGTCAACGCCGCCCTGTTCGCCGCGCCGACAGCCGCCTGCAATCCCGACCTGGTCGAGCCGCGCTTCTGCACCCTGCCCGACGTGGTGATGAGGCAGTTGCAGGAGAAGGGCCGCCGACTGGACGCGATCGCGGCGGATCGCGCCGTGTGGAACCGTCTGGCCGCCTGACCGTCTCTGCTCATCGTCTGAGGCGGATCCCCAGACGCCTGCTTATTCCGTGAAGCGACCGGTCAAACGGCCGCGCCAAATGTCGTCGCGCCTTCAGAACGCCGTGAACAAGGCGTGAACGACGGCCGCTGCAGCGAAGATGAAGCCGAAGCCGATCACCAGTCCGAAAGCGGGGTGCAGCCTGTGCGGGCGCTCGAATTTCGAACGGTCGAGACCGACGGCGCGGTCCTCAGGATGGATAACAGCCATCGTCATTTCCTTTCCCTATGGTCCCGGATCGATCCGGGAGAGAAGCGCCGGGCTCTGACGGCCTGATCGTCTCCTCAGACCCGACAATGACTCCAATAGCCCCTTATGGCGAGGGGTTATTTGATGTGGCGCAAATCGCGCGCAGAGAGCAGAATTCTTCGCGCGACATGCACACGGCTCTTTACGATGCCGCACAACCTTTGCGACAAATCGAAGGTCGGAGGAGACGGGACTAATCAGTCCCGTTCGGCGGGGACGAGTAGCAGGCCATGAGGATATCCGGACTGGGCGCCGTATTGGCGGTCGCCTTAGCGGCGCTGACTCTGACGGCGACAACGGCGCGTGCGGATTGGCTGAAGGCGGAAAGCGAACGCTTCATCGTCTATAGCGAGGGCAGCGAGCGTTCGCTCAGGGAGTATGTCCAGAAGCTGGAAACCTTCGACCGGGTCATGCGCTATCGGTCAGGCTTTCCGATGAACGAGGCGCCGCCCCGCAAACTGCCCATCTATCTGGTGAACTCCAGGTCCGGTCTGCTGCGAGTGCACCCCTCCACCCCACAGAATGTCGTGGGCACCTATTTCCCGACATCCGAAGACATATTCGCGGTGGCAGTCCGCGGCGAGAACGACGAAATCCTGCTCCATGAATACGTCCACCATTTCATGTTGGGCAGCATGTCGGCCGCCTATCCCGGCTGGTTCGTCGAAGGTTTCGCCGAATACTACATGACCGCCGACATCGACGGCGGCAAGATTCAGGTAGGCGGCTATAGCGAAAACCGGGCCTATTGGCTGTTCAACGGCAGTTGGATCCCACTGGAGATGCTGCTGCGGTCGCGGCCGGCGGAGATTACGCGCAGCAGCTATCGCGAAACCTATTATCCGGTCGCCTGGTTGCTGACCCATTGGTTCTTCAGCGATCCCGCGCGTCTTCAGCAGTTGAGCGCCTATCTGACCTCAGTCGGCAACGGCGGCGATCCTGTGGAGGCCATGGAGACCGCAACCGGCATGACCATGGGTGAGTTGCGCACCGCCCTGCGTCGATATCTGAACCAAAGATCGCTGGTCGTGCGGGTCATCACGGGCGACTTCCCGCCTGCGGACATAACCGTAACCCGCCTGCCCCGTTCGGCGAACGACCTGCTGCTGATCAACCAGAGACTGAAAATCGGCGTGGAGGACGAGGATCGGGCCGCCCTGGGGCAGGAGGTGGCGAGCATCGCCGCCCGCCACGGCGACGACCCGCTGGCCTTGCTGGCCGCCGGTCACGCCGGCATGCATTTCGGCGACCGCCCGGCTGGAGAACGCGCCCTGCAACGGCTAATCGAGCTCGAACCCGACAACGTCGAGGCCTTGCAGTTCCTGGCCCAGGAGCGCCTGCGTCGCGCGCGCGACGTCGAGGACGCCGCCGAGAGCATGGCGCTGAAGCGCGAGGCAAGAACCTATCTGAGCCGCGCCTACGCCGCCGCCGACAACGACTATCGGACGCTGATGCTGATCAGCGAAATGCGTAGCGGCGCGCCCGGCTATCCCAATGAGAACGACATGCTGACGCTGGGCCTCGCCTTTGAACGGGCGCCGCAACTGGCCGAGGTCCGCCTGAGCTACGCCGCCGCCTTGATCGAAACCGACGAAAAGGAAGACGCGGTCAGGCTGCTTAAACCCCTGGCGAATAATCCGCACGGCGGCGGTGCGTCGGACATGGCGGCGCGGATGATCGCCGCGCTCGAGGGCGGGGAGCCATCGCCCACGCTGGAGGAGCCGCTTGACGGCGCGACAGTCTCCCAGCCCGAGTCTCCATCGGAAGACAGCCCTGAATCGCCTCCGGCGCCCGCCAGCGAGTGACTTTCACGCCCGGGCGCGCTAGTCGCGCGCCATGACACTGACACTGCCCGAGGAAGCGGCCAAGTCTTCAAGGACTCTCGCCGCCGAAGCGGCGAGGCGCCGGACCTTCGCCATCATCGCCCACCCGGATGCGGGCAAGACGACCCTGACCGAGCACATCCTGCTGGCCGGCGGCGCCATTCGCGCGGCCGGGGCCGTGCGGGCGCGGGGCGAGAACCGGCGGACCCGGTCCGACTGGATGAAGATCGAGAAGGAGCGCGGCATCTCCGTCAGCGCCTCGGTCATGACGTTCGAGCACGACGGCAAGATGTTCAACCTGCTCGACACGCCGGGCCACGAGGACTTCTCCGAAGACACCTATCGCACCCTGACCGCCGCCGACTGCGCCATCATGGTGCTGGACGCCGCCAAGGGGATCGAGCCGCAGACGCTGAAACTGTTCGAGGTCTGCCGCCTGCGCGACATCCCGATCATCACCTTCATCAACAAGCTGGACCGCGAGGCCCAGGACCCGATGACGCTGCTGGACGACATCGCGTCCCGGCTGCAACTCGACCCGGCCCCCATCTGGTGGCCGGCCGAGAGCGGCAATCGTCTGCGCGGCATGGTCGAGGTCGGGACCGGCCGCTTCCAGCCCTATACCCGCAAGATCGCCGGTTCGGCCGAGGATCCCGAACACCCCGCAGCCCTGCCCCTGGACCAGGCGGCCCAGTATTTCGAGGCGGGCGAGCAGGACGCCCTGGCCGAGGCCGTCGAACTGGTCGAGGGCGGCTATCCGGCCTTTGACCGTCAGGCCTTCCTGGAGGGCCATATGACGCCGGTGCTGTGGGGTTCGGCCCTGCGCCATTTCGGCATCGACGAACTGCTGAAGGCCATCGGCGACTGGGCCCCGGCGCCCAAGGTGATGAAGGCGAGGAAGGAATCCCCGCCCGAGACCCGCAACGCCCCCGCCCCCGTCGATACCGTCGTCGAGCCCGGCGCCGACGAGGTCACCGGCTTCGTCTTCAAGGTCCAGGCCAATATGGACCCCAACCACCGCGACCGGATCGCCATGTTCCGCATGGCCTCGGGCGCCTTCAAGCGCGGCATGAAGCTGAAGGTGCAGAACACCGGCAAGTCCCTGTCGGTCAATGCGCCGATCATGTTCTTCGCCAGCGACCGCGAACTGGCCGACGACGCCTTCGCCGGCGACGTGATCGGCATTCCGAACCATGGCGTGCTGCGCGTCGGCGACAGCCTGTCGGAAAGCGGGGTGGTGCGGTTCGCCGGCCTGCCGAACTTCGCCCCGGAAATCCTGCAACGGGTCCGGGTCAAGGATCCGCTGAAGGCCAAACACCTGAAGAAGGCGCTGGAAGGCCTGGCCGAGGAAGGCGTCACCCAGTTGTTCCGGCCCGAGATCGGGTCCGACTTCATCGTCGGCGCCGTGGGCCAGCTGCAGTTCGAGGTCATGGCCGACCGCCTGGGCGAGGAATACGGCCTGGACGTCATCTTCGAGCCGTCCCCCTACGCCGAGGCGCGCTGGGTCACTCCAGCTTCGGGGGGAACCGACGCGGACATCGAGGACTTCAGCGGCAAATACCGCCCCCAGATGGCCCGCGACATCGACCAGGCCCCGGTCTTCCTGGCCAAGTCCAGCTGGGAGACCGGCTATGTCGGCGAACGCTTCCCCAAGGTGGCCTTCACCAAGACCAAGGAGCGGGGTTAACCCCGCGCCATCGCGTCTTCGATGATCTTGGTCGCCTTGTCCGGACCCAGGCCATAGGCGACGGCGGTGCGGAACTTGCCGTCAGGGCCCATCAGATAGACGGTCAGGGAGTGGTTCATCGTGTAGCCCTCGCCCTCGCCGACTTTTTCGTAGTAGGCGCGGTAGGCCTTGGCCGCCTGGGCGACCTGTTCCGGCGTGCCTGTCAGGCCGATGGTCCCCCTGGGGAAGCCGTCGGAGGACAGATAGTCCTTCAGCTGCCGGGGCGTGTCGCGTTCGGGGTCAATGCTGACGAAGACGATCTGAAGATCGTCCGCCTTGTCGCCCAGCCGCTGCTGCACCGCGGCCATTTCGGCCAGGGTGGTGGGGCAGAATTCGGGGCAATAGGTGAAGCCGAAGAAGACCAGGCTCCATTTGCCGTTCAGCATCGTCTGATCGACGGGCGCCCCGTCCTGGTTCACCAGCTGGAAGTCGCCGCCGACCAGCGGCTGGCCAGTGGAGGAGACCTCGCCAGCCGCCGGGCCACGGCCTGACACCACCACCACGGTGACGATGGCCAGGGCGGCGGCGATGGCGATACAGGCGCCCGCGAACAGCAGGATGGAACGGCGCGGCATGACGACCTCTGACGAAAACCTCTGACCCGGTCTATAGAAGGCCCGTGACCTCGACAGAAGACCGCATCGCGCCGCATGCGCCCCCGCCTCCATTGGAGGGGAGTCTGTCCGGCGCTTCCTTGGCCGACGCCGGCCTGTCCGAAGCGGGTTGGCGCGAGGCGCCGCGGCGGGGACGCGGCTTTTCGCTGCGGACCCTGATCGTCCTGCGCTGGCTGACGATCCTGGGCCAGAGCGTGGCCATATTGACGGCGTCGCAGGGCCTGCACTTCCCCCTGCCCTTGTGGCCCTGCCTGATCGTCATCGCCGTCAGCGCGGCGGTCAATGTCGGGGCCATGGCGCGGGTGAGACGACTGGAGGCCAGCCTGCCGGACGGGCGAACCACGGCCGTCCATCTGGGGTTCGACATCTTCCAGCTGGGCCTGCTGCTGGGCCTGACCGGCGGGCTGGAGAACCCCTTCTGCCTGCTGCTGGTGGCGCCGGTGACGATCGCCGCGGCGGCCCTGCCCGCCCGCCAGGCCCTGTTGCTGGGCCTGCTGGCCCTGATCGCGGTGGGGGTGCTGTTCTTCTGGTCCGAGCCCCTGCCCTGGCGCGCCCACGAGAATTTCCACCTGCCCCTGCTCTATCGGCTCGGCATGGCCATGGCCCTGGTGACGGGGGTGGTGTTCACCGCCGGCTACGCCTGGCGGGTGGCGGCCGACGCCGAGAAGCTGGAACTGGCCCTGGCCACGACCCAGGACGTGCTGCAGCGCGAGCAGAGGCTGGCGGCCCTGGGCGGGCTGGCGGCGGCCGCGGCGCACGAACTGGGCACGCCGCTGGCGACCATCCAGGTGGTGGCCAAGGAGCTTCAGCGCGCCTCGGCCCCCGACAGCGACGCGGCCGAGGACGCCGCCCTGATCCTGCAACAGGCCGAGCGGTGCCGGGGCATACTGACCCAGCTGTCGCAACAGCCCGAGGGCGACGACGCCCTCTATGCCGACGTCGCCCTGAAGGCCCTGCTGGAAGAGGTGGTGGAGCCGCACCGGGGGTTCGATCTGAACTTCGAGGTTCTGGTCAAGACCCCGCCCGGCCAGCCCGCGCCGCGCGTACGCCGAATGCCCGAGGTGGTCCACGGCCTGTCGACCCTGGTCGAGAACGCCGCCGATTTCGCCGCCTCCACCGTGCGGGTCCAGGCCCTGGTCGACGCCGGCTGGATCGAGATCGCCATCCTGGACGACGGCCCCGGCTTCGCCAGCGACATCCTGCCCCGGCTGGGCGAGCCCTATGTGACCAGCCGCCCCCAGGGCAAGGCGCGCCTGGCCCTGGCCGCCCAGATCGCCGCCGCCACGTCCCGGCGGCGCAACACCGGGGCCGAGACGCCCATCGCCCCCAGCCAGGGCGGCATGGGTCTGGGCTTCTTCATCGCCCGCACCCTGCTGGAGCGGACCGGGGGGGTGGTCAGCGTCGGCCAGGGTCTGCCGCGGCCCGAAGTCACCTCCGACGCCCGCAGCCCTGCGCGCGGCGCCCGCGTGGCGGTCCGGTGGGCGCGCCCGGCCCTGGAGGTGGCGGCCTGAAAGGGTCCAGTCCCGCCCAACCTGCGTATTGGGTCGAAGAGTCGCAGGGTTGAACCTTGGCCTTGACCCCGACCCGCCCCGCCCCGACTTGAACCGGCAGGAGAGACCCATGCCCGAGATAGACGCCCGTATCACCGCCCTCCCCGACAAGTCCCTGCTGCTGCTGGACGACGACCAGGCCCTGCGCACCCGAATGGGGCGGGCGCTGGAGGCGCGCGGCTTCGAGGTGACGACCGCCGAGTCCGTCGCCGAGGCCACCCGGTTGCTGCGCGACAAGGCCCCGGCCTTCGCCGTGCTGGACATGCGGCTGGAGGACGGCAACGGCCTGAAGGTCGTCGAGGCGGTGCGCGACCGGCGCGCGGACGCCCGCATCGTCATGCTGACCGGATACGGCGCCATCGCCACGGCCGTGGCCGCAGTCAAGGCCGGGGCCGTCGACTATCTGTCCAAGCCCGCCGACGCCGACGACGTGGTCAAGGCCCTGCTGGCCACGGCCGACGAGGCGCCCGAGCCGCCGGACAATCCGATGAGCGCCGACCGGGTGCGCTGGGAACATATCCAGCGCGTCTATGAACTGTGCGACCACAATGTCTCGGAGACCGCGCGTCGTTTGGGCATGCACCGCCGCACCCTGCAACGCATCCTGGCCAAGCGCGCCCCGCGCTGAACCGGGCGGCCGCCCCGCCCCCGACCTGAGCTGATCCACGGGTGGCCGCAAAATTGCGTCACGCCGGACCAGCTTCTCGCTTTGGGACGGATCAGGCATGGCCGCGCAACACACCGATTTCGCCCTGCATCTGGCCGAGGTCCGCCCCGGCCTGTGGAACTGGCGCGTGCTGGGCGATGACGGCGAAGCGGCCGTGACCGGCGACACGACCACGAAAGAGACCGCCTACCAACAGGGCGAACTGTTCCGCCGCTACCTGTGCCGTTTCAGTGCGGAACGCGGCGGCGCTGGCCGTTCGGCCAGGCTGCGTTCGGCCCCTCGGCGCTGATCCTCAAGACGCGGGCGGGCGCCTGAAGCGGGTTGGGGTGATCGAACCCCGACATTCAGCCTGATATCGGGCGACATCGACCACCGCCTCAAAATCGGCGCTTCAGGCTCAGTTGAACCGTGCGTCCCAGCGGATCCTGATCATCCCGTCCATAGCCGGGCGCAGGGCGTCCGTCGCCCAGGCGCGCCTTGGGGCGGGCGTCGAACAGGTTGGCGATTTCCAGCTCCACTTGAAGACCGACGCCGCGCCGCGTCCCCTCATCCCGACCGGCGATGGCGCGCTCGAACTTGCGTGTCAGCTTGAGATTGACGGCGCTGAACGGCGCAATGCGCAGATCGTCCGGGCCGTCGCGTCCGAAATCCCGCCTGAAGCGATATCCGTCCCGCCAGCGGGCGCCGATGTTGACGCCCCATCGCCCTCGCCGCGCATCGATCGACAGGCCCAGAGACTGACGCGACACGCCGCCCCCGTCGCCGGCCAGCCGGTCCAGCTCCGGCAAGGCCTCATGGATCGTCGTCCGGTTCGTCAATCGCCAGCTGTGGTTCAGCGTCACGCGCAGCACGCCCCGCCTTGCGCCCTCGTCCCCCAGCGGCACGTTGGCCGTCAGACTGCTGCTCAGGCTTTCGCTCAGCGCCGAGCGGATGTTGAGGGGCCGCTGGTCGATGCTGACCAGCCGGCCCGAGGCGTCCCGCTGGAACCGCTCCGGAAAGGCCGCCTCCAGCTGGGGCGTCGGCGCCGGCAGGGCGCCGATGTCGTCCACCGCCTCCGCCCGCTCGAAATTCACGCCGCCCTGCAGCGCCAGGGCGGTGAAGGGGCCCGCCGCCGCCGACAGCATCAGGTGGTCGGAGCGGGGCGGACGAAGGCCGGGATCGCCGCCCAGGATCGGCAGCACCTCGACCGCCTCCCCTCTGACGAAATCGAACACCACGACGGGTTCGCCATAATACTCGGGCTCGAAGCGCTGGAGGTCGGGGACGGTGCGCCGGGCGCTGGAAAGGCTGGCGTTGAACCTCAAGGCAGACAGCGGCGTCCACGACAGGGCGGCGTTCAGCCCCTCGCCCCGGCCGGAATCGCTCTCGCTCAGGTCGGCGCCCAGGGTCATCAGCAGATCGCCCCACAGGCCGTCGTCCCCGTCGGCCGATCGCCGCGCCAGGGGCATCGACACCCCGCCGTTCAGGCCGAGCGTTCGCCCGGTCGAGGTTTGGTCCCCCTGCGGACGTTCGACGACCGAGCGGGCGCGCGACGCCTGCCCCGACAGGTTGACGCTCACCGGGCCGGCAGGCAGGTCGAGCAGGGGACGGCCCAACTCCAGGTTGGCCGAGATCGACTGCTGTTCGGACTGGGACGGCGAAAGGCCGGACTGCTCGCCCCGCGACCACAGGCTGCTCAGCATGACCTGGGTCGACCAGCCCGCCAGTGCGCCGTTCAGCCCGCCCGTCAGGCTGAGGCCCTGATGGCTTCGCCGGCTCTCGGCCGGCTCCCCGTCGCGCACCGAGACGGTCCGGCTCTCCTGAGCCCGCGCGTTGGCTCTCAGACTGGCGGACCAGTCGCCGAACGCCCCGGTCTGGACCAGGTCGGCGGCGTAGTTTTCGGAGGCTGGCCGCAGGGTGGCCGCATCGCCCCCCGGCGCCGGATCCCGCGTCAGGTCGCGCTCGCCCGCGCGCAGGGCCGTCGTCCGGTCCGCCTTCAGGCCAAACTGGCTCGTGCGGGTTTCGATGATGGAGGACCGCCGCAGGTCCAGCGCGGCGCGCGACGTCCCGCCGGCGGTGGGGCGGCTCAGTTCGGCCCGGCCGTCGCGGCTGGCGAAACGGCGCTGCAGCACGATGTTGACCACCCGACGCGCGGGATCGCCCGCGCCGTACAGGCCCGCCGCCTCGGGCGGCAGCACCTCGATCCGCACCAGGGCGTCGGGCGGAAAGCCGGAGAAGACGCCGGGGTCGGCCATGCGCCGGCCGTTGACGACGATCATCGGCGCCTCGCCCAGGGCGTAGTCTTCGCTGAGGCGCCGGATCGCCTCGCCGATGTCATAGGCGCCCAGGGCGTCGATCTGGGCCCCGTCCAGCTCCCGCTCGGGGGCGACCAGGGCGCGTCCTCGCTGGGCCAGAACCTCGACATCGTCCAGCACGACGGGCGGGATCGCGTCCGGGGCCGCCGACTGCGGCGCAAGCCCGGCGGCCGAAAAGGTCAGGAGAACGAACGCCAGACCAGCCACGTCGAGGTCCTCTTCTGCGCCGCCCGGGTTTCCCGTGCGTTGTCCGAATCGGACGCCGTCAGGGCCAAGCCTCATCAGTTGGAGAGGGAGAAGCAAGGCGCGACGAGGGACGCGCGCCTTGCTTCAAGTCGGACGTCAGCCTTTTAGGGCAGGGTGACGATGTTGACCGCGGCGCCGTTGGAGTCACGGGTCAGGGTCAGGCTGCCGGAGGCGCGGCAGATGGCGGGGCTGCCGAAATACGCACCGTCGAAGGTGGCGGTGTTGCCGGCATAGGCCATCTTATAGTTCGTGGCGTTGCACGGACCGCCACGGGTACCAACTTTGAACTGATCCAGGTTGATCTGGTTGGCGGCCGAGGCCGTCACCTTGATCGGGAATTCCAGCGAATCGCCGCAGGCGAGATTGCCGCCGTCGCCGGGGGCCTGAACGCCATCGTAGTCGTCAAAGACGATGCTTTTGCCGTCTGCGGCCACCGTACCGTAGATGCTGACGTTGCAGGTCGTTTGGATGACGCCCGGATAAGAGACGTTCTGGATCAGTTGGCCGCTGGCGGTGACGGCCTGACCGGCCTGGTTGAAACCCAGGGTCTGGGCCGAAGCGGCCGAGGCGCCGGCCATCAGGGCCAGCGAGGCGACGGCGGCCGCAGCCGCCTTGTACAGATGAGTCATGGTCGAAGTCCTTTTCTAGGATTGATAGAAAACGCACTTTCCATTTGGAGCTCCATCGCCGTTTGGCGACAAATCAACCTTAGATTTAGATTGCGACAATCAGGCTTCATCTTGATGAAATCGAATAGACTACATTCAATACATAAAATTGGACACGACGAGGCGCCGGACTGCTGAGAAGTCCGGCGCCAAAATCAATTCACAGTGAAACTTTTCCTCAGAACGATTTCTTGACCGATACTCCTATGATCCGCGGGTCGAGGGTGAAGACGTTGGTGGCGTTGCCCAGGTCGTCGGGCCCGGTGAAGCCGTCGGTGATGGGGGTGTCGTCAAGGACGTTCTTCACATAGGCCTGGACCACCAGGTCGGAGGTCCGGTTGGTCAGGGTCATCGACAGGTTGGCGTTTCCCCAACCCTCCAGCCGGTCGTACGGCCGCAGATTATAGACCCTCATCCAGCTGTCCGCCTGGCGGTAGTAGTCGCCTCGCAGCATCAGGTCCCAGCCGGCCGGCAGCTCGATCCGGTACTGGGCGCCGATGTTGAAGGTCCAGCGTGGGGCGTTGGGCAGTTCATTGCCCGACAGGTCGGCCGAGAAGCCCCGCCCGCCGTTAGGGGCGTCGAACGGATTGTAGGACAGCGGCTCCAGAGCCTGCCATGCATCGGTCCAGCCGTCGGCGTAGTTGAACTGCGATCCCGACCCGGGCACCCAGCTATTGATCAACTGGCGGTCCGGGCAGAGCGTCCGGAGAGAAAGACTCCCCAGCAGGTTCGGGAACGTCGTACCGACCTCATCATTCCGGTTGATGAGGCGACCGACGACGTCCGCCGGGACGATGCAGGTCGAAGGGCTGCCCGGCCAGGGTTTGATGACCACCCAGTCGGGATTGCCCTGGGTGCGGTTCATGACATCGACGGATTCCTCGCCGTCGCCGATGCGCGTTCTCAGCAGTCCCACGGTGGCGTCGAGGCGAAAGTTCCGGGTCGGCGCCCAGGCGGTCTCGAACTCCGCGCCCCAGATGTGGGCGTCGAAATTCTCGTTGTGGATCGCCCGCTCGATCAGCTGGGCGACCTGATAGTCCCGGTAGTCGTAGAAGAAGCCGGTGGCGTTGAACACCAGCCTGCCGCCCGCGAGGCTGTTCTTCGTGCCGATCTCATAGGCATTGACGAACTCGGGATCGTATCGGGACGGCAGGCTGGGCACATTGACCAGATTGGGATTGTAGTCCCTGTCGCGCGGATTGCCGCCGCCGCCCTTGTAGCCCCGCGAGAAGGAGGCATAGATCAGGGTGTCGTTGGTGAACGACAGGTCCGGCTTCCAGTCGATGGCCGCCCGACCGGTCCATTCGCCCCAGTGCATCTCCTCATCCGGATAGCGGGGATAGCCACGCCCAACTAGGCCGGTGGCATCGGGTTTGTAGACGTGGGGCGTCGACGCCAGCAACTGCGTCGGCACGGGGGTGATGGTCTTGGTGTCGTCGGTGAAGCGCAGGCCCAGGGTCAGCCGCAGGTCGTCACGCACGCTCCAGTAGCCCTCGCCGAACACGGCCCAGGACTCGGTCTGGCTGATGCTGGTGCTGCGGATGTAGTTGTGGCCGTCTCCGCCCTGACCGTTGATGATGTCGTTCAGGGGCGTGTTGTCGATATAGGCGCAGGTATGAGGATCCAGCGTCCCTGCGTCGACGCCCGCCTGGCCCTGGGGCGTAAGATTGCAGTACCGGTCGAAATTGCCCGATGTGACGGGGCTGCCGCCGTTCTGCTGGACCGCCATCATGGAAAAGACGTTCGAGAAGACCCAGTAGTTCTCTTCCGTCTTGTACCTCAACCAGTTGGCGCCGAGGTTGAAGTTGAACGGCCCATCCCAGTCGGACTGCAAGCGGAATTCCTGCGACCATTGGGTGCTTTCGGCCTGGCTCAGGTCCAGGGCCATGAAACGGTCGGTGGCGCCCAGTTGCGGATCCAGGAAGACGCCGCCGGAGGGGATCCCGCAGTCGGGCAGCGGCCCGCAGATACCCTGACCGGTCCAGGCCATGGAGTAGACCGTCCCCACCTCGGCCGAGGATTCGCCGATCCACGGCGCCCAGGTCGGGGCGACCGTCCGGGGCAGGCCATGAACCAGGCCCGGGGTCTCATACCGGTACATCTGGCCCGTGGCGTAGGTGCGGAAAAAGTCCTGGAAGCCAGAGTAGGAATCCTCCATGTACAGCGTCTGGGAATGCAGGGTCAGGCCCGGCGTCAGGTCCCATTCCAGATTGAGCTGGAAGATGTCGTTCTCGGCCTGGAACTTCGGATCGTATCCCGTCGAGATGGTGCGCAGGTCAGGTGACTGACGATTGCCCTCGACGCCGAACGGGTCGACATACAGCGGCAACAGATAGGTCCCGTCCCAACCGTTGGATGCAGAGCTGGTATATCCCCTCGGCGGGCGGCCGCCGCCGGTCCAGACCGGGTTCACGAACACGCCGGTGAAGTTGATGATGGCGGCGGTCAGCGGGAAGCCGCGACCGTCCGGCACGCCAAAAGCCTTGTCATCATAAAGCGATGACGGCGTGCAGCCGGCAGTCAGAGTCGTGCTGCTCCAGTAGGAGAAGATCGGCGTGGTTTGGGCCGTGCCGTCCGGAGCCGTCCAGGCCAGGCTCTCCGGCGTTTCCCCACGCGTGCACAGCATCTTGCCGGTGCGGGCGCGGTCATCATCCTCGCGGAACCGCTCCCACAGGAAGTTGGCGCGGAAGTTCTCGGTCGGTTCCCACAGCACGCCCACGCGCGTCGACCACAGGTCGCGGCCGTTGACGTTTTGGTCGGTGACGGTGTTGTAGTCGAAGCCGTCTCGCTGGGTCACGGCGAAGGCGCCGCGGACCGCCAGGGTGTCGCCCACCGGAATGTTGATCATGCCCCTGGCGCGACGGCTGTCGTGGTTGCCGACCTCCCACTGGGCGTCCATCGAGAACTGCTCCAGTTCGGGCAGGTTGGGGAGCAGATTCACGACCCCGGCGGTGGCGTTGCGGCCGTACAGGGTGCCCTGCGGCCCGCGCAGCACCTCGAGCCGCTGGACGTCGAAATACTCCTGCTCGAACAGGCGGTTTCTGAGCAGGGCGGTGTTGTTGAACGACACGGCCACGCCCGGATCGGCGGTGGTGGCCAGCACCTTGGCCCCGATGCCGCGGATGGAGAAATTATAGCCGGTGAAATTGTCCTTGGAGAAGTTGACGTTGGGCACCACGCGCAGCAGTTCGGCCCCGCCCTCGATCTTGCGCTCGTCCAGCTGTTCGGCCGAGAAGGCCGAGACCGCCACCGGCACGTCGATGATCCGCTCTTCCATCCGCCGCGCCGTGACGACGATGTCCTCCAGCGCCGCGACGTCGGGGCGCGCCTGTTGCGGCGCCGACAGTGCGGCGGGCGCGGTCGTCTGACGCCGCCGCACCGGCTCGTCGGCGGCCGGCGCGATCACATAGGCCCCGTTCACATCGCGCCGCCAGCCCAGTCCGGTGCCGCGCAGCAAGGTGGTCAAGGCCTGTTCGACGGTGCCGGCGCCGGAGACGGCGGCGCTACGGCGGCCGTTCAGCCGCACGCCGGCGGCGATGACCACGGCGTCGGTCTGTTCCGACAGCGCCTGGACGGCCGCGCCGAGCGGCTGGGCCGGAATGGTGATGGCGCGACCCTGTGCGGACGCGCCCGACGCCGCCTGCGCCGCAGCGGGCGTCGTCGCCAGACCCGCCGCAAGCACGGCGGCGGTCGAAGCCAGGAACAAGCCCTTCAGGCTCGAACAATGAGATTTCATGAAGTCCCCCGTGTGAAATCCCGCGTTGGAACGCGGGGCGGGCGCTTCCCTTTGGGCGCGCCTCACCTACACAGGACAGCGGACGAAGACCGGCGTTTCAGGCCGGCGCAAGATTTCACAAAAACTTCGCCTTACGCCCCCCGCTTGCGGCCGATGACCATGCGTCCGGCGGCGTCGCGTCTCACGCTCAGACCCTTGCCTTGCGCCAGGGCGGTCAGGGCGATCTCCATCTGATCGAAGCGGAAGGCCACTGTGACCGGCAGGTCGGCCAGACTGGGATCCTCCAGGACCACGCCAGCCGGATGATAGCGGTTCAGGCTTTCCACCACCTGCCCCAGGGGCGCGTCGCGGAAGGCCGCGCGCTGGTCGCGCCAGCGCCCCGCGCCCGCCGGGTCGAAGGTCTGGACGGCGAGCGATCCGTCGGGGCGCACGGTGGCGGCCTCTCCCGGCGTCAGGATGGCGACGCTTTCGGCCGACGCGGCCCTGACCCGTCCTCGGGACACCGCGACATGGGCGCCCCGGCTGCCGCGATTCACCTCAAAGGCCGTGCCGATGACGGTGACGGTCAGATCACCGGCCGCGACCGTGAACGGACGCTGGGGCGCCGCCGCGACGTCGAAGAAGGCGTCGCCTTCCAGAAGTTCGACCTTGCGCCTGTCGTCTTCCATTCGGACGCGCAGGGTCGATCGACCGCCCAGGGTCACGCGGCTGCCGTCGGAGAGGACGATGCGGCGGATTTCCGCCGGGCCTGTCGCGGTTTCCACGGTTCTGACCCAAAGCGCCGCCATGACCTGGCGATGCAGATCAGGTCCGATCATGACGGCGCCGAGCATGGCCGCGGCGACGGCCGCCGGCGCGCCCCAGCGTTTCCAGCGCCCTGAACGGGTCTCGCGACGGGGCAGCCGCCGTCGATTCGGCGTCGCCACAGGTTCCGCCGGCAAGACGGCCGCGTTCAGGGCCTCGGACCAGTCCAGATCCGCCCAAAGCCCGCGGGCTTCAGCGAAGGCGTCGGCATGCGCCGGCTGAGCCTCCAGCCACGTCGTCAGCGCCCGCCGCCGTTCGGCCGGCAGAGGCGCGCCGCTGTTCAACTCCGACAGCCAGTCGAAGGCGGCGTCCATCACCTCATCTGGCGCCTCATCGGGGACGACGGGCGCGGTCAACGCACGCTCCTGTCCAGTTCGGCGGTCATGCGCGCCTTGAGTGTGGAGAGGGCGCGCGAAATCCGGCGGCTGATGTCCGCCTGAGACCGACCGGTCCGCTTCGAAATCTCATCGTAGGTCATGCCTTCAATCCGGCTCATAACAAGCAGGCTGCGCTCCTCTTCGGGCAGGTCAAGGATCGCCTGATTCAATCGCCTGTGCCTTTCCCTCTCCAGAAGGACACTTTCGGGGGTTCGTTCTTCCAGGATCGGAAGCAGGGGCGCCTGCGCCTCCTGATCAAGCGTGCGTTGCGCCACGGCCGCGTGGCGCATCTGGTTCAGGACCAGGTTTCGCGCCATGACCAACAGGAAGGCGCGAGGATTGCCGACCGAGCGGCGGTCCGGCAAGCCGCCGAAACGCAGGAAGGCGGTCTGGATCGCGTCCTCCAGCCCGTCGTGATCGACGCCGAAACGCCGACGCAAGGCCTTCAGCAGATCAGCATGATATCTGCGGTGCAGGCTGTCCATCATGCTACGCCACTCGGTGTGATCCGATCTGAAGGCTAGTCCTCGTCGAGCCGAACCCGAGCGCCGCCTTCGATAGGGACGAAGCATGAAGGTTGGATGACGCTGCTTCAGCGACCACCCGGGCGCCCTCGAGAGGCGATTCCTCAGAAGCGCGTCCATCTCCGCCGAACAGAATCGGAACGCGTTGCGTCCGCAGGGCGGACGAAGCGGGGAATTCTTCGCAAAACCACTGGCGCGCTCGCGGATGAGCCGATCGGCGAGCGCTGACAAGGTATTGAAAACTGGAGCGGGCGATGGGAATCGAACCCACGACATTCAGCTTGGGAAGCTGACGTTCTACCTCTGAACTACGCCCGCGCGACGTCTTCCTTAGACGGAGGTCTGGCGCGGCTCAAGGCGGCGGGGCAAGGTCTTGTCGGGGAGGATGCGAAATGCGGCGAGGAAACGACGGCGGCGGCCTGGGCGGCCTCGGCTTCGGCTGTCTTGCAGCCACGATATTGGCGGGCGTGGCGGCGGCGGCGCTGTGGGTGATCTTCGCCTGGGGCGTCAATCAGGCCTGAGCGCCGCCGCCCTTGACAACTATTCGACGCTTTCGACGGCGACGCCGCGCGATTTCAGGATCGACTGGACGCTGTCGTCGCCGGTCAGGTGGGCGGCGCCCACAGCGATGAAGGCGGTGCCGGAGCCCTGGAGCTGGGTCTGGATCTGGTCGGCCCAGTCGGTGTTCCGGTCGACCAGCAGCACCTTGTACAGTTCCGGGGCGTCGGTCTTCATCTCCTCGACGACGATCTTGTCCAGGGCTTTAACGTCGCCCTTGGCCCAGGCCTCGACCATGGAATCGAGCCGGACCACCGCCTGATCATAGTCCTTCAACGTCTCGCGCAGGAGCTCCAGCTGGACGTCGTCAGGCAAGGTGGCCAGCATGCCGATCTGTTCCTCGATCGTTTCCAGACCATGCACGGGCTTGCCCGCCGCGATGGCGCGCGCCTTCAGGGCCTGCTCGACGCCGGACTGGGGATCATAGCCGGCCTTCAGCAGGGGGGCGACCGACAGGGTCAGACCGACCAGCCAGGGCTTCATCGGCTCCATCTGGGCGGCCGTGAGACCGATGGTCTGGGCGGCGACGTCCAGCTGGGCCACTTCCTCGGCCGTCAGGCGGCTGGACAGCGGGATCTGGGGCGACATGCCGTATTGCTGCACCAGGGGGATGACGGCCGCCTGGTCGTCGGGATTGCTGATTTCGAACCAGATGTCCGAGGCGCTTTCGAAGGCGGCCTGGACGCGTGGGCTGTTCCAGCCGGTGGTCGGGCGCAGCACATGGACTGTGCCGAACAGATACAGGGTCGAGTCCGCATCCTTGACCACCCACAGGGCCGGGCCCTGGCCCTGAATGGCGGGCGCCGCGGCGGCGGCTGGAGCCGGGGCGGCCTGGGTCTGGGGCTGGGCCAGGGCCTGGGCCGGGGCGCCGGCGATGGCGAAGACCAGGGCCAGGCCGGCGGCGACGCCGACGGCGCCCTGAGCCAGATTGGAGACGGAGGATTTCAGGCGTTTCGACAGGGTCATGGTTGTTTCCTTTGGTTGAAAGCGAGGTGAAGAAAGCGAGCGCCTCAGGCGAGCCCGCGACGGGCGGACACGACGGCGGAGACGAACAGGTAGAGGGTCATCAGGACGGCGTAGACGTCCCAGGCGGTGAGCGGCGGCAGCAGGCTGAGCCGCTCGGCTGCCGCCCACAGGAACAGCAGCCCCTGTCCCAGGAAGAAGGTCGCGGTGGCGGCCTCCAGGGTGGTGCGGCGCAGCAGTTCATCGACGCCGCGCCACATCCTGATGTTCAGCACCGTATGAACGGCGAACAGCAGAATGATCAGGCCCATCGCCATGCCGCCGGCCAGTCCCGCCAGAGAGAAGGCCAGGGGCAGCAGCAGGATGAAGCCGGAGAAGCCCAAGACGGCCGCCTGGAAGCGGGCCTGGCCGACCTCCTCAGACGAGGCGGGCTCTTCCAGATGATACATCCGGGCCAGGCGGCGCGGGTCCAGACTGATGACCATGACCGCACCGGCGCCGATCATCAGGGCGATTCCAGTCAAGGCCGCCAGGGCGTCTGACCATCGCAGGTTCAGGCCGTCCAGGGCGTCCGGCCCGATCAGCTGGGGCAGGACCGTTCGGCCGAAGACATAGCCGGCGGCCCCCATGACCGCGCCGAAGCCGAAGCCGACCAGCAGACGACGCGGCAGGCGAGCGTTTTTGGGGGATGAAGCGGTCATCCGTTGTTCTCCTCTTCCGAGAAAATGGACTCGATCGGTTGATCGAAGATGCGGGCGATCTTGAAGGCCAGCGGCAGGGAGGGGTCGTAGCGGCCGGTCTCCAGCGCATTGACGGTCTGGCGCGACACGCCCAGCAGTTCGGCGAGATGGGCCTGGGACCAGTCGCGCTCGGCCCGCAGCACCTTGAGGCGGTTGTTCATGGGTCAGCCCTCACCGGCGCGCCAGCCACCACCAGCCCCAGACCACGGCGTAACCGATCAGCATCAGCGCCATCATGCCCAGGGCGCCGGTCGCGGCGTAGGCGGCGGGGTCGGTCCGACCGTCGAAGGGAGAAGCGATCACAAACCGCTCAGCCGGCGGCGCGGTGGCAAGGACGATGAAGACGCCGCCTACAGCGAGACCGACGGACCCGCCGTAATACCAGGCCGCCTTGTGCGCCTCGCGCGCCGCCTCGTCGATACGAACCATCCAGGCGAAACCGAGCCAGAGCGCCAAGGCCATCATCAGCACCGCCATGACGCCGATGACCGCCAGCAAGGCTGTGTCCTCCTCGACCAAACCGCGGTTTGAGGCGAAGACGAAGACGACCGCCGAGATGACAACGATCACCATGACCGCCAGCACGCCGGCCAGCGACAGGGCGATGAGTTTCCAGAGGCCTTTGGCCATGACAATGCTCCTTGTCCTTATGACAAGGATGCTTGTCTCACGAGGCTTAGCGAGCTGTCAAGCACACTTGTCAAAGAGACAAGCTCAGTTGTCTGTCGGCGCCGTCAACTCCGGCCGGGCGATGGTGCGCGGCTGGGTTTCGACCTGAGCAAGCGCAGGAATTTCCTTGCCCTCGTGGTCCACCTGCAGATCCTCGAACCGGCGGGCCGAGACCATGACCTGGCTCTCCAGCGAGCCGACGAACTGGTTATATTTCCCGACCGCCTGATCCAGCGCCCGGCCGACCGCCGAGGCGTGGCCGCCCATGACCGACAGCCGTTTGTAGAGTTCGCGCCCCAGGGCGGCGACCTTGTCGGCGTTGGCCGCCTGTTCCTCGGCCCGCCAGCCATAGGCCACGGCCTTGCACAGGGCGAACAGGGTGGAGGGGGTGGCGATGACGACCCGCGATTCCATCGCGTCCGACAGCAAGTCCGGCGCATGGTCCAGGGCGGTGGACAGGAAGCTGTCGCCCGGCACGAACAGGACGACGAAATCGGGGCTGGGCTTGAACTGGTCCTGATAGGCCTTGGACGACAGCTGGCGCACATGGGTTTTCAGGCTGGCGGCGATGCGCAGACCGACAGACCGGGCGCGCGCCTCCTCGTCGCCCTCCTCGTCATCAAAGGCTAGGGGCACCTTGGCGTCGATCACGAACAGGCCGCCGCCCGGCAGACGCACCAGGAAGTCGGGCCGGTTCTGCCGCCCCTCGTCATCGGCGCTCGAGGTCTGTTCGGTAAAGTCGAACCGGCCGGCCATGCCGGCGGCCTCCAGCACATTGCGGCAGGTCTGCTCGCCCCAGCGACCGCGCCGGCCGGTGTTGCCGCGCAGGGCCTCGGTCAGTTTGCGCGCCTCGTCCCGCGTGGCCGACGAAGCCGCCATCAGCTGGGTCAGCTGTTCCTTCAGGCCGCCGGTCTCCTCGGCCCGGGTCTTCTCCAGCGCCGCGACATGTTCCTGAAACTTCGTCAAGGTGTCGGCCACCGGCTTCAGCTGGGCCGCCATCCGCTCGCGCGCCAACTGGTCCTGGGCGCGGAAGGTCTCGGTCGCGCGACTGACCATCTGGTCGGCGACCACCTGGGCCGACTGGGCCGCCTGGGCCTTCAGCAGTTCGCCCATCGTGACCCGGCTCTCCTCGACCAGATCAATGCGCGCCAGGGCCGCCGACAGCGCCCCCTGTGCTTTTTGCCACCCCATGAAGGCCCACAGGAAACCGCCCCCCAAGGCGGCGGCGAGGACGGCGAGGATCAGCGCGAGCATGTTCATGCTCCGTTCCTAGCGGGAGTCGCCTTCCCGGAAAAGCCGATCCGCGACCGGCCTTCCGGTAAGGGCTTTAACGGTCCGCCCCCGAGGCCGCGTTGCGGGATGCGATCAGGGCCGAAACGTCGATGCCGGAGCCGACGACGCAGGTTTCCGCATCCAGCGGGCAGACGCCCAGGGTGCGTTCGACCTCGCGCAGGCGGACCACCTCGGGGTTGGACCGGATCGATTCCGCCAGCAACCGGTTGGCCTCGGCCTGGCCGCGCGCCTGAGCGATGCGGGCCTCGGCGTTGGCGCGCTCCAGATTGACCCGCTCCAGAGCCGCGCGCGTGTTCTGCTCGGCCGTGGTGCGCGACTGGATGGCGGTGACGACGCTCTCGGGGTAGCGGATCGACCCGACCCACTCCATCCGGATGATGTCCAGCCCCTGGGGCGCCCATTCGCGTTGCAAGGCTTGCATGGCCTTCTGAAGCACGATCTGGCGTCCCGGACCGATCAGTTGGCCAGGGCAGTCCTCGGCGTCCTGGGTGCCGACGGGGACGATGGGGGCGCCTGGCGCCGCCACGGGCGCGACGACCGGGACGCTCGACTGCTGGGCGTTACAGGCCACGGGCAGTTTTTCGGTCTCGCGGGCGATGGCGGCGCGCACCGAGGTGCGCAGCGGGCCGTCGATGAAGGCGTCGAACTCCTGGCGCCAGGTGGCGTAGAGATCGGCCGCCCGATCCTCGCGCACCTTGAAGGTCAGGGCCACGTCGGCGGTCATCGGCAGACCCAGAACGTCGGAGAACATGATCTCCTCGTTCTCGCGTCCATCGGCGTTCGGCTCGCGCGTGTAGGAATAGGTGCGTTGCAGGGTCTGATAGGTGCGGATCTTCTCGCCGATCCCCTCCCAGTGGAAGCCCGGACCCAATTCGTCACGTTGCACGCCGGGGTTCGGCCCGAACTTGGTGGTCTTGATGCCCATATAGCCGCTCTCGACCGTGACGCTGCACGACGAGACGCTGATGGACGCGACCACGATCAGGCCGAGTATGGCTGAGATCATGAGGACGGTGCGCGTCACGGACCCGCCCCGCAGGCTGGGCGGTTTTATCCCGCCGGTTCCAAAGCTCATTGGTCTCCCCCCGAGACAGTGTCAGATACACCCAACGCCCGCGACGCCCAGGCGAACAGTCGCCACGCCGCCCAGCACAGGGCCAGAATGCCGGCGATCCCGACGACCGAGGCGGTGATCAGACTGCCGGCGAAATGCGCTTCCAGGATCAGGGGCACGGCGAAACGGACCAGGAAGATGAACCCGATCACCAGGGCGGCGATTCCCGCCGCAGCGCCCAGCGCCACCTTGACCTCACGCCCCATTCTTCGCCCCCACGAACACCTGACGACCACCACAGCGCGTTTCGAGACCGGGATCAATCCCGGCGAATCGTCACGCCGGCCTTCGCGCCCGCATGGCCTGAACAATGGTGCCGTCGTCCAGCCAGTCCAACTCGCCGCCCACCGGCACGCCGCGCGCCAGGGAGGTGACCTGGACGTCGGGGCCCGAGATGCGTTCGGCGACATAATGGGCGGTGGTCTGGCCGTCGACGGTGGCGGGCAGGGCCAGGACGACCTCGCGCACGGCGCCGCCCCCCTCGTTCTGGTGTCTGACCCGCCCGACCAGTTCGGCGATGCGCAGATGTTCGGGGCCGACCCCGTCCAGGGCCGACAACAGGCCCCCCAGCACATGATATTTGCCGCGGAAGGCGCCGGACCGCTCCATGGCCCACAGGGCGCCGGCCTCCTCGACCACGCAGATCAGGCCGTTGTCGCGCGATCCGTCGGAACAGATGGCGCAGGGGTCGCGGGTGTCGGGCGCGCCGCAGACCGAACAGGACACCACCTTCTCGGCCGTCTCGGCCAGGGACGCCGCCAGCGGCACAAGCAATTGCTCGCGCCGCTTCAGCAGGGCCAGGGCCGCGCGCCGGGCCGAGCGCGGGCCGAGCCCTGGCAGTTTGGCGAGAAGGGAGATCAGCCGCTCGATCTCCGGCCCGGCGGAAGCGGCCATCAGAACAGTTTCGGCATTCCGGGAATATTCATCCCGGCCATCGGACCTGCGGCTTCCCGCATCAGGGCGTTGTTGACCTCGTCCAGCTTGCGCTTGGCGTCGGCGTGGGCGGCCACGATCAGGTCGGCCAGGATCTCGCCCTCGCCGGGCGACAGCAGGCTGTCGTCGATCTTGATCGCGGTGATCTCGCCGGCGCCCTTCAGGGCCACGGTCACAAGGCCGCCGCCCGAGGAGCCCTCGGCGGAGGTTTCGGCCATCTTCGCCTGGGCGTCCTGCAGCTTTTGCTGCATCGCCTGAGCCTGCTGCATCAGTTGGGTAAGGTCTTTCATGCCCCCTAGATAAGACGAAGCCGGCCGGTGCGACAGGGGTGTTTCGCCCGGATGACGTGCGTCCCCTTGGAAACGATGGATTGCCTGATTTGCACTTGAAACAGTTGCTGAAGCGACTAGATCAGCACCTGCACTTGTTGCTTTTCATAATCAGGACGCCTTCCCATGGCCTATGATGCTGTCACCCAACGCGACGCCCCGCTGTCGGACGCGGCCCTGTCGCAACTCTTCACCGAGGCGCGCACCCGCAACGCCTGGAGCGACCGCCCGGTCGCGCCAGACCTGCTGCGCCAACTGTACGACCTGACCAAGTTCGGCCCCACGGCGGTCAACGCCAGCCCCGCCCGGTTCGTCTTCGTCACCTCGCCCGAGGCCAAGGCGCGGCTGATCCCGCTGATGAGCGAGGGCAATCGCGCCAAGACCCAGCAGGCGCCGGTGAACCTGATCATCGCCCAGGACATCGACTTCCACGAGCATCTGGACGCCCTGTTCCCGCACGCGCCGGGGGCCAAGGCCTGGTTCGCCGATGAGGCCGGACGTCGCGAGAGCGCCTTCCGCAACGCCTCGCTTCAGGGCGGATATCTGACCATCGCCGCCCGAGCCCTGGGCCTGGACGTCGGCCCCATGTCCGGCTTCGACGCCGCCGCCGTGAAGGCGGAATTCTTCCCCGACAGCAATGTCGAGCCGAACTACATCCTCAACCTCGGCTACGGCACGGAAGAGAACCTTTTCCCGCGCTCGCCGCGCCTGTCGTTCGAGCAGGCGGCGAAGATTCTCTGACCACCCGCGATCAGGGCCCAAAAAGACGACGGGGCGGCCTGCAAAGGCCGCCCCGCTTCAATTCCGACCATGCGAGGTCGATCTCAGGTGTTCGGCGGCGCTGCGCTGGTCGCAGCGGGCGGAGCCGCCGGGGTCTGCTGTGTCGTGGGGGCAGCGCCGACAGCCGGGGTTTCGCCGGTCGCCTCGGTCGCAGGCGCGCCCTCGGCAGGCGCCGCTTCTCCTTCGGCCGGGGCCGTCGCGCCGGGCTGACGGGCCGGATCGGGCGCCGGAATGGCGAAGCCGCCCGAGCCCTGGTTCCGCAGCCAGGCGATCAGATTGATCCGCGTCTGCGTATCGCGAATGCCGGCGAAGGACATCTTGGTGCCCGGCACATAGCGAGCCGGAGCGGTGATGAAGCTGTTCAGTTCGTCATAGCCCCAGGTCGGCGCCTCGGCCTTGTGCTTGGCCATGGCGTCCGAATAGGCGAAGCCCGCCCGGTGCATGACCGGGCCGCCGACCACGCCAAACAGGTTCGGGCCGATGCCGTCGGCCCCGCCCTGCGCCGCATTGTGGCAGGCTTGGCAGCGCGCGAACGCGGCCTCGCCGGCGGCCAGATCGGCGGCCGGCAGGACCGTGCCCCAATCCGGCGGCAGCTCGGCCTGTTCAGCGCCGGCGGCCTCATCGGGCGCATCGACGAAATACCCCATCTTTTCCGGCGGCGCGGAATGATAGATCAGGCCCGACGCCTGTTGCACGACCAGGATGACGAACGCCGTCCCCAGGGCCGCACCGAATATCTTGTTCCATTTCAGATCGCCGCTCATGCGCGTCGTCTCATCCCGTCCCTAAGGTTTCCCACCTCCGCCGTCTTACGCAGCGAAGCCTTCCTTGCCTGATCAGGTCTTACACGGTAGCGCGGGGTTCGCAACCGGCGCGAACGCTCCAACAGCGGCGGCTGATCCAGGCAGGCTCCGAGTAGACTCATGAATCCGTTGATATTGATACCCGCTCGCATGGCGGCGACCCGTCTGCCGAACAAGCCCCTGGCCGATATCGGCGGCAAGCCCATGATCGTGCGGGCCTATCAGCAGGCCGAGGCCTCGGGCCTGCCGGTCGCGGTCGCCGCGGGCGATCCCGAGATCGTCGCCGCGATCGAGGCCATCGGCGGGCGCGCCATTCTGACAGATCCCGACCTGCCGTCGGGCTCGGACCGGATCCGCGCCGCCGTCGACGCCATCGACCCGGAAGGCGATTTCGACGCCGTGATCAATGTCCAGGGCGACATGCCCTTCGCCGATCCCGGTTTGGCGACCGCCTGCGCCGCCATTCTGCACGGCGAGCCGAGCTGCGACATCGCCACCCTGGTCGCAATCGAGGCCGATCTGTCGGACCGGACCAATCCCGACGTGGTGAAGGCGATCCTGGCCCTGGGCGAGAACGAACGCCAGGGCCGCGCCCTCTATTTCACCCGCTCGACCCTGTATGGCGACGCCCCCATCTGGCGTCACATCGGCGTCTACGGCTATCGCCGCGCAGCCCTGAACCGCTTCTGCGCCGCGCCCCCGTCGCCGCTGGAGAAGCGCGAGAAACTGGAACAGCTGCGGGCGCTGGAGATGGGCATGCAGATCTGGGCCGCCGTCATCGACGAAGCCCCCCTGTCCGTCGACAATCCGGCGGACCTGGAGGCGGCGCGAGCGCTGGCCTGAACGCGAATCCGTCTCCCTCCCCCTGCGGGGGAGGGCGGCTGAGCCGTAGGCGAGGCCGGGTGGGGAGGGCCGGGCGACGTCTCGCGGACTTAAGTTGAAATCAGATAGGTGCGGCCTTGCCTTGCCGCCCCCACCCGGTCGCTTCGCGCCCCCCCTCCCCCGCAGGGGGAGGGAAAAGTCTCCCTACCCTTCCTCCGCCCAGGCCTTGATCAGGCTGTGGGCGATGGCGAAGGGCGGCGGGGCCTGGATGGTCGGATGTTCGCCGGCGATCACGGCCTTGGCCTCGGCCCGCGTCAGCCAGGCCACCGATTCCAGCTCGGTCTGATCCGGCCGGGCCTGGTCGTCCGACACCTCGGCGATCAGGCCGATCATCAGTTGCGACGGGAAGGGCCAGGGCTGGCTGGAGTGGTAGGCTGTGTCGATCACGGTCAGGCCGGCCTCTTCCTTCACCTCGCGGGCGCAGGCCTCTTCGATGGATTCGCCGGGCTCCAGGAAGCCGGCCAGGGCTGACATCCGCCCGACAGGCCAGGCCGCCTGGCGGCCCAGCAGACAGATCGGCTCAGGCCCGCCCTTGTAGACCGGCAGCATGATGGTGACCGGATCGACGCGCGGAAAATGTTCGGTCCCGCAGGCCGGGCAACGTCGTTTCCACCCGCCCGATGTCGTCTCGCTCAGCGTGCCGCAGTTGGCGCAGAAGCCATGTTTGCGCCGCCAGTCGAACAGGCTCTTGGCCCCGCCCGCCATGGCCGCGTCCTGGGCCGGCAGGATGGCTGCGGCGCCGCGCATCTCGTGGAAGGCGCCCAATCCCCTCACCGGCCCTTCGGCCGGATCAATCGAGCCTTCGAACTCGATGGCGAAGACCGGCGCCCCGGCCCACAGACCCAGGAAGACATCGCGGTCCGGAACCATGTCGCGCGCGTGTTTCAGCGACAGCCAGGCCAGGCGCGGCCCCTCGGCCGTCTCCTCGACCAGCGGCCGCCCCTCCCACAGCACCATCGACTGGGCTTCGGGATTGGCCTCCTGCTCGGCCAGCCATTCGGAATCGTTGCGCAGGTCGCCGGCCCGATCCAGGGGATTGCCGGCGAAGATGTTCTGATGAGCCATGCGGCCTTGTAACCCTTGATTCCGTTCGCCGCACCCGTCATATCCCCTCTCGGAGATCGCGCGGGCGAAGGCTTCGCCAACCTGGTCAGGGCCGGAAGGCAGCAGCCACAACGAATTCCCCTTCGGGTCGCGCGGTCTCTACCTCATTTTTTAGTGCGCTACGCTCGCGACGCGGTCGCTCGCTGCTTGAGCGCGTTTGCGTGCCGTCGCTCCCCTCCCCTTTCGTCATTCCGGGCGGAGGCCCGCTTGGCCCGCAGACCCGGAATGACGAAAGAAGAGGTTGGCCCCGCTCGTGCGGCTTAAGCCGAGAATCCCTTCTTCCCGCTGCTCTCCCGCTGTAAGACTTCGCCCATGACGGACAGCGACACGAATCTCGACGGCCCGCCCTGGGAAGAGGACGACGTCGTCGAACGCGACGAGAATACCGACGACATGTTCGGCGCGCCTGCCGCTGCGCGCCTGCCTGCCGCGACGCCTGAGCCGGTCACGGCGCCCGTTCCTGCACCTGTCGCCGCCAAGCCCGCCCCATCCGAAATCGAAGCCCACGCTGACGACGGGTCCGCCTATCAGGTGCTGGCGCGCAAATATCGGCCGCGCACCTTCGAGGACCTGATCGGGCAGGAGGCGATGGTCCGCACCCTGACCAACGCCTTCTCCACCGGCCGGATCGCCCACGCCTTCATGCTGACCGGGGTTCGCGGGGTCGGCAAGACGACCACCGCCCGCCTGCTGGCCCGCGCCCTGAACAACGAGACGGAGAGCATCGACCGGCCGTCCCTGACCCTGACCGCCCACGGCCGGCACGACGCCGCCATCATGGCCGGCCAGCATATGGACGTGATGGAGATGGACGCCGCGTCCCACACGGGCGTCAACGACATCCGCGATATTCTGGAGAGCGTCCGGTATGCGCCGGTCGAGGCGCGCTACAAGGTCTATGTGCTGGACGAGGTCCACATGCTGTCGACGCAGGCGTTCAACGCCCTGCTGAAGACGCTGGAGGAGCCGCCGCCCCACGCCAAATTCATCTTCGCCACCACCGAGATCCGCAAGGTGCCGGTGACGATCCTGAGCCGCTGCCAGAGATTCGACCTGCGTCGGGTCGAGCCCGAGATCCTGATCGGCCACCTGGGCCGGATCGCCGAGCGCGAAGGCATGAAGATCGAACAGGACGCCCTGGCCCTGATCTCGCGCGCGGCCGAAGGCTCGGTGCGCGACGGCCTGTCCCTGCTGGACCAGGCCCTGGTCCAGGCCGAGCGCGGCGAGATGGTCAAGACCGAGACGGTCCGCGACATGCTGGGCCTGGCCGACCGCAGCCAGACCATCGCCCTGTTCGAATCCGTCATGGCCGGCCGCACGCCCGAGGCCCTGGAGAATTTCCGCACCCTGTACGGCTTCGGCGCCGATCCGGTGCAGGTGACCAACGACCTCCTGGAACACTGCCACGCCGCCTCGGTGGCCAAGATGCTGGGTCCGAACGCGACCCGACTGCCCAATGACCAGGCGCAGAAGCTGGCCGCTCTGGGCGCCGCCATTCCGGCCGCAACCCTGTCGCGCACCTGGCAGATGCTGCTGAAGGCGCTGGACGAGGTGAGACGCGCACCCAATCCGGCCGATGCGGTCGAGATGGCCATTGTCCGCCTGGCCTACGCCGCCGACCTGCCGGGACCGGAGGAGGCGTTGAAGCGACTTCAGTCCGGCGAACCGTTCGGCGGCGGTTCCGCGCCACGTGGCGGCGGCGGGGGCGGCGGAGGCGGAGGGACATCGGCCCAGCTGGCCGCGCGTCCGGTCATGGCCCCGGCCCTGCCCGACCCGCAAACCTTCGAACAGGTCGTCGCCCTGATCGGCGAGAAACGGGAAGTCGGGCTTCAGATGGACGTCGAACGGTTCGTCAAACCCGTCTCGTTCAAGCCCGGCGCCATCGTCTATGAAAGCGTCGAGGGCGCGCCGGTCGAACTGGCGCGGCGCCTGGCCGGGCGGCTGCGGGAATGGACCGGCCGCACCTGGCTGATCGCCGCCAACGGCCAGGGCGGCGGCGAGACCCTGATCGAGCGTCAGAAGAAGGAGCGGGCCGCCGAGCGCGAGAAGGTCGAGGCCGACCCCTTCATCAAGGCGGTGCTTCTGGCCTTCCCCGGCGCCAAGCTGGGCGAGATCAAGACCATCGCCCCCGCCGTCGTCACGCCGGAAATCCCCGACGCGCCCGAGGACGATGACGAGGACTGACGGCCTATCCCTCGAGCGAGACCACAGGCCCTGCTTCCACCGGGGTCGTTCGACGTCCGCCACGGCGGCGCTTCAGCCAGGACCGGATCCGCGACTGGATCCGGTCGTCGATCGCGAAATGGAAGGCGAAGGCGAAGGCGATCGCCGCCAGCACCCCGCCGCCCCAGAGCGCCCACTGCACGGGCGCCGACAGGGCGAAGCGGGCCGCAGCCGCATTGACCACCCCGAACCAGGCGATGCGGACGATCTCATTTGAGATGAACATCGAGAAGGAGACCATGGCGGCGGTCTCCACCCATTTCGACGGGCGACGCACCGGCACGGCGCCGGCGGCCAGAATGATCAGGGAAATCATCGCCAGGGAGATCAGGGCGTTCTTGCCGAGGGCCTGAGCGAGCGCCAGGCCGAGGAAGGCGGCGACGCCGACCCAACCGGCCAGGCGGGGGTCGATCCAGATCTTCTGGGCGAACCAGGCCAGGCTCATGCCCAGGAAGAACAGCGGCAGGGCGCGCACGAAGCCGTAGCCCATCGGCATCTGGTAGACGGGATGGCCCAGCAGGCTCCAGCACAGCTGGTTGGCGGCCAGATAGGCGGCGACGCCCAGGGCCAGCGCGCCCCAGGGCCCCAGTCGCGTCAGACCGCGCAGGATCCAGGGGAAACACAGATAGCAGCCGATCAGGGCCGAGATCGACCAGGTCGGGGCGTTCCAGCCCAGGCCGCCGGGCACGCCATAGGACTGCAACAGCAGCAACTGGGCCGGCAGCTGGTCCCAGCGGAACCATTCCGGATTGCGCGGCGCCGCCCCCGCCGCCGCACCGAGCAACACCAGGGCGACCAGCGACAGCCCCATGATCAGATGAGCGGGGACCACGCGAAGGACCCGCTTCAGCACGAAGTCGCCCGCCGACATCCGGCCCTGGCCCACTGCGGCCCCATAGACCCGCATCAGCACATAGCCGGAATCGATCAGAAAGAAGTTGGTCAGCAGGAAGCCGCCACGCGAGAACACCGGATGCACGGCCTCGGCCAGAGGAACCGGCCCGGCTCCCTGGAAGTGATGCAGGATGATCAGGAAGGCCACAATGAAACGCAGCGCGTCCAGCCAGCCGCCACGGGCGATCGGGGTTGTCTCGTTTCGGGTCGAAATCAGGCTCCAGGGCACGGCGAACGCCTCCTATGACCCCGATCTCGCAAGAGCCGGGCCGTAGTGGGACCTCTAGCCGCGCACGAGGCGCAGGAACTCCTCGCGGGTGCGGGGATCGTCGCGGACCACACCGATCAGGTGGCTGGTCGACAGACTGGCGCCGGGGGCGTTGACGCCACGCAAGGTCATGCAGCTGTGTTCGGCCTCGATGACCACGCCCACGCCCTGGGGCTTCAGGACGGTCTGGATGGCCTCGGCGATCTCGGCCGTCATCTTTTCCTGGATCTGCAGGCGTCGGGCGAAGCCGCGCACCACGCGCGCCAGTTTGGAAATGCCGACCACGCGGTCGGTCGGCAGATAGGCGACATGGGCCTTGCCCACGACCGGCAGCATATGGTGCTCGCAGAAGCTGACGAACCGGATGTCCTTCAGCACGACCAGCTGGTCGTAACCGCCCGTCTCCTCGAAGGTCTTCTCCAGATAGGACAGGGGATCGACCTCGTAGCCCGAAAACAGCTCGCGATAGCTGCGCGCCACCCGCGCCGGGGTTTCCAGCAAACCCTCGCGGTCGGGATCGTCGCCCGCCCATTCGATCAGGGTGCGGACGGCGGCCTCGGCGTCGGCCTGGGTCAGTCGGGAGGCGGTCGGGGGCGCATCAGTCATTGCGGGCCTATTAGCGAAGCGGAGCCGAGAATGAAAAGCCTTCTTCCCGTCCATTACGCTGCGGCGACCGATTTGGACCCCCGGGGACCGGGAAACATGGTCTGAGTATCCGAGCCGCCTGACCGGCCGGCGACCGTCAGGCCGCGCGTTCGACGTCGGGGAAGGACGCCAGAGAGACGGTGTCGGTGCTGGACAGCAGTCGAGGCAGGTCGATCAGGACGACGAAGCCGTCCTCGCGCCGCACCACGCCCGAGATATAGTCCGAGCGCCACTTGATCCCGATGTCGGGCGACGGCTCGATCTGGTCGGCGCTGAAGACCGCCACCTCGAACACCCGGTCCGCCACCAGGCCCAGGCTGAGCACCCGGTCCTCCAGCGGAATGTCCAGCACCAGGATGCGGGTGTTCAGCGTCGGCTCGGTCGGCGCCATGCCCAGGCGGATCCGAAGATCCGCCGTGGGAACCCCCTGCCCCCGCACGTCCGTCAGGCCCAGAAGATAGTCCGGACTGTTGGGAATGCGCGAGGGCGCCTGATAGGTCAGGATCTCCCGCACCAGGCCGACCGGGGCGGCGAAGAGTTCGTCGCCCAGGCCGAAGGTCACATATTGCCCCTCAGAGGCGCCTTGTCCCTTGGCGGTTTCGGACATCAGGCGCTCTCCCGGAAGTCCATGTCCTCGTCGTCCGCGCCGCCGACCGCCATGTCCAGGGCGAAGCCCTTGGCGCGGGCCTGCTGGGCGTGGACGGCGGGCTTGGCCGGCGCAGCCTTGGGCGTCGGGCGGGCCGCCGGCTTGGCCGGGGCCTTGAAGGTCGAGACGCGGGCCTGAGCACGGGCAGGGACTCTTTCGGCGTCCGTGCGGAAGAAGGCGATCGAGGTCTGCAGTTCCTCGGCCTGGGCCGCCAGCTCCTCGGAGGTGGCCGACATTTCCTCGGCCGCGCCGGCGTTCTGCTGGATCACCTTGTCCAGTTGCTGGATGGCCTCGTTGATCTGGCTGGCGCCGACGTCCTGCTCGCGGCAGGCGGCGCTGATCTCCGAGACCAGTTCGGCGGTCTTGCGGATATCCGGCACCAGGCGTTGCAGCATTTCGCCGGCTTCCTGGGCCGCCTTGACGGTGTCGCCCGACACGGCGCCGATCTCGGCGGCGGCCGTCTGGCTGCGTTCGGCCAGCTTGCGCACTTCCGAGGCGACGACGGCGAAGCCCTTGCCGTGCTCCCCGGCCCGGGCGGCCTCGACCGCCGCGTTCAGGGCCAGCAGGTCGGTCTGGCGCGCGATCTCCTGCACGATGCCGATCTTGGCGACGATGGTGCGCATGGCCTCGACCGCGCGATGAACGGCCTCACCGCTGGTTTCCGCGTCCTTGGACGACTGACGCGAGATCTTCTCGGTCTGGGCCGCGTTGTCGGCGTTCTGCTTGATGTTGGCGGCCATCTCTTCCATCGAGGCCGAGGCCTGTTCGGCGGCGGCGGCCTGTTCGGTCGCGCCCTGGCTCATCTGTTCCGACGAAGACGACAGTTCCTGGCTGCCGGCCGAGACATTGTCCGCAGCCGCTAACGCGTCGCCGACCACGCTGCGGAGGCGTTCGATCATCCGGTTAAGGTCGCCCAGCATGTCGCCGATTTCGTCCCGACTGGTGACGACGACCGCCTGGGTCAGATCGCCTTCGGCGACGGCGCGAACGGCCTCAGTGGCGCGGATCAGTCCCTTCCGAACAATCAGTGTGATGCAGACACAACCGAAGACCGCAGCGAATAGAGCGAAGGCGCTGGCGACGATCAGCCCTACACGCGCTTCCTCAAACACCGCATTGGCGCCCTCCTCGGCCTGCGCCATCAGCGCCTTGTCCGTCGCGACGATGTTTTGGGCGGCGTCCTCGATCGCAGAAAGGCTGGCGCGCGCTTCGTTCAACATCAACGCCTTGGCGCCGACGTCGTCGCCGGCGAGCGCCAGCCTGTGAATTTCTTCGCTGATCGGCTTGTATTCTGACCAGGCGTTCGCCAGCGAAACCCACTCGGCCTTGGCGTCTGCCGATGCGGCCGCCTGGCCTTGAGCCAGCAGGTCTTCCAACATGCCTCGGCCCCGGCCTACCTCTTCGGAAAACTCACGCACCGCTTCAGGGTCGGTGGTCAGGAGCATGCCGCGCTCACGCCTCACATAGCTGCTGAACTCGGTCTGGATGCTCTGGGCCCGGCTCAGTTGGGCGGCCGGTCCGGCGACAACCTCATGGATGGCGGCGTGCAGAGACGAAAGATGACTGAGGGAAACGCCGACTAAAACGGCGATCGCCGCGATCAGCACCCCGAACGTCAGGATCAATTTGGCCTTGATGGTGAAACGCATAGCCTATCTCCCGAAAAATCGATCATGACGAGCGACGGACGCCACTGGCGAGCGTGCACCCTGGTGCAGATTGCAGACAGCCGAACATCCGAGGGCGGTCAGGACGAAAGCCAGCGCCATCTGAATGACGAGCGAGCCATCGACCGGGAAAGTCGACCCTCGGAGGCTCGCCACATCACGAACCTCGACAGCCACATCCACTGGTATGCGTCTTCTCATATCTCGTCCCGTCCCCACGGCGCGCTAAAACACAACCCGAACGCACCATCCAGGGATATGGTTAAACCGACTTCAAACGCCTGATAGGGAGTTGTACCTATCGATAAGCCTCTAAGATTGGTGGGTTTTTTGATCAACGAAGGTCGAACCGCAGCCCGCCGGCCATGCACTTTCAGGTCGTTCCGCCACAGAATCTCACCCCGCCTGAAACACATCTACGGGTCGCAACACGCAGCAGATCGTGGAATTTCACAGCAAGCCCACGTCCGAATTCCCGCTACGATCCGTCGGACTGACGAGACGGTCCAGGCGGCCCGGAAGCCGGTTCCGGCATTGGGGCGGAGATGGCTCTTATGTGCTTTCTACAGACCGAAAAGGATTGGGGAGGGGTGCGGCCATTATCTCCCCGTTAACCATCCTCCCGGCATTTTCTGCCCAGTGATTTGCGGGAGCGTGGGCCGATGAACGGCGCGGAAGTTCTGGATGTAGGGCGCGACGCCATCTGGCTGACGATCCAGCTGTGCCTGCCGGTCCTGCTGGTCGGCCTGGTCGTCGGCGTGGTCATCGGCCTGTTCCAGGCCCTGACGCAGATCCAGGAACAGACCCTGATCTATGCGCCCAAGATCATCGCCATCTTCGTGTCCCTGTTGCTGTTCCTGCCGCTGATGGGCGCCCTGCTGGGCGGGTTCATGCGCCAGATCGCGGCGCGCATCGCGGGCATGTAGTGGAGGCTTACGCCACCGCGGATCAGGTCTGGGCCGGGGGGCTGATCTTCGCCCGCATCGGCGCGATCCTGATGCTGATCCCCGGCTTCGGGGAAACCTATGTGCCGCCGCGCATCCGCCTGTCGCTGGCCCTGCTGATCAGCCTGGCGCTGTGGCCTGTGGTGCGCGACAGCCTGCCGGGCCTGCCCGAGACCCTGGGCGGCATGGCCGGGTGGGTGATCCGCGAGGTGGTGGTCGGCCTGATGATCGGCATGCTGCTGCGCATGTTCCTGACGTCGCTGATGACGGCGGGCGAGATCGTCTCGCTGCAGACCACCCTCAGCTTCGCCCAGACGGCCAATCCGCTACAGGCCCAGCCGGGGTCGACGGTCGGTTCGTTCCTGCTGCTGTTCGGGGTGACGCTGATCTTCGCCACCGACACCCACCACCTGTTCATCGCCGGCATGGTCGGTTCCTACAGTCTGATCGCCCCGGCCAAGCCCCTGATCATGGGGGATTTCACCGAGATGGCGGTGCGGACACTGGGGGACAGCTTCCTGCTGGGGGTGCAGTTGGCGGCGCCGGTTCTGGTGTTCGCCCTGATCTTCAACCTGGCCTCGGGCCTGATCGCGCGGGTCATGCCGTCGTTTCAGGTCTATTTCGCCGCCGCGCCTCTGAGCGTCATCCTGGGCCTGTCGATCTTCGCGCTCAGCCTGGGCGCCCTGGGCACCGTCTTCATCGACCGCTACCGCCGCCTCGCCGAGGTGTTCGCGGCCGGCGCCTTCGGGGGAGGGGCGAGTGGCTGACGACACCGATCCCGAGTCGAAAACAGAAGACGCCACCCCCCGAAAACTCGAGGACGCCCGCAAGAAGGGCGACGTCGCCAAGTCTCAGGACGTCGGCCAGGTCCTGTCCCTGGCCGGGGCGGCGGCGGTGATCCTGGGCGCCGGGGGCTGGTTCGCCGGGTCGATGGCGCAACAGCTGCTGCCCTTTATCGCGGCCCCTCACCAGATGCTGGGGATGCTGGATTCGGGGGCGGGGGCTCAGATTCTGGCCCAGGCTCTTTGGGCCATGACCCCCTTCCTGGGAGCGGTCATGCTGGCGACCATCATCGGCGGGGCGGGCGGACACCTGGCCCAGTCCGGCCTGATCTTCACCGCCGAAAAGCTGAAGCCGAAATGGTCGTCGGTGAACCCGATGTCGGGGTTCAAGCGCATCTTCGGCCCCGACGGCCTGATGCAGTTCGTCAAGACCTTCCTGAAGCTGATCGCCGTCTGCGTCGTCTGCTGGATGGTGCTGAAGCCCCATGTCCGCGAGTTCGAGAACATGGTCACCCTGAGCCCGGCCGCCCTGCTGCCGCTGGCGCGGGACATGGCCCTGGCCCTGTTCGTGGCGGCCATCATCCTGTTGGGGGCGACGGCCGGAGCCGACTTCATCTGGCAGAAGATGCGCTTCGCCAAGCGGATGCGGATGACCAAGGAAGAACTGAAGGAAGACTACAAACAGTCCGAGGGCGATCCCCACATCAAGGCCAAGCTGAAGCAGATCCGCATGCAGCGCAGCCGCCAGCGGATGATGGCCAATGTGCCCAAGGCCACGGTCATCGTGACCAACCCGACCCACTATTCGGTGGCCCTGCGCTACGAACCCAGCGAGGGCGACGGGGCGCCGGTCTGTGTGGCCAAGGGGGTCGACGCCCTGGCCATGCGTATCCGTGAAGTCGCCAAGGAACATGGCGTGCCGATCGTCGAGAACGTCCCTCTGGCCCGCGCCCTTTACGCCTCGGTCGAGATCGACGCCGTCATTCCCAAGGAACATTTCGAGGCCGCCGCCAAGATCATCGGCTTCGTGTTCCAGTCCCGCAAACGTCGGTAAGACCCCCGTAAGGCTTGGCGCCGGATTTGGGGGTATGATCAGACCACTGATTCGCGAGGCCGCATGAAGCCCAACCGTCGCCTTCCGTTCGACCTGCTCTCCGTTGCGACGGCGTTCGGCGTGGTCGTGGCCGTCGCGGCCCTGGCCTATCCGGCCTTCAAGGCCAATCCGATGTCGGGGCCGGGCATGATCCTGATCGTCACGGCGGGTCTGATCGCCCTGATCGGCCTGTTCGGTTTCCGCCGCGCCGAGACGGTCAAGCCGTCCAGCGACGTGGCCGTGGACATGCTGGACGCCATGGCGGAGCCGGCGGCCCTGGTGTGGGAGACGGGCCAGGTCCTGGCCTTCAACGGCGCCTGGGCCCAGTCCAACGGCACGACCACCGCCCTGCCCCGCGGCAAGTCGGCCCAGGCCCTGTACATGGCCTTCGCCCAGGCGCGCCGGGGCGAGCCGGGCCACGCCATCGTCCAGATCGGCGACCGCGAGGTCGAGGTGGTGATCGGCAAGGCCGGCCCCGACCGGTATCTGATGCGGGTCGCGCCCGAAGCCGTCCTGCCCCTGCCCGTGGCGACGGCCCCGACGAACGGCGCGGCGACGGGCGAATCCCGCGCCATGGCGGCCGGCGCTCCCTTCGGCTCGGCCGTGATCGACGGCCCCGACCTGTTCGCCGGCCGGGCGCAGGAGGCCAACGCCGCCCTGGCCGTGCTGACCGGCCCCAACGCCGCGCGCGACGCCGCCTTCGGCCATCTGTTCGACCCGACGGGCGTGGCCGAGGCGCGGGTCAAGCTGGCGGCCGGGTCGTCCGGCCCCATCGAACTGGTCGCCCGCGCCTATCCCGACAAGATGCTGCACCTCTATGTGGCGCCAGAGGGCGAACAGAAGCGCATCTGGCTGTTCGACGTCTCGGCGCAGAAGTCGATGGAGCTGCAGCTGTCGCAGGCCCAGAAGATGCAGGCCGTGGGCCAGCTGGCCGGCGGCGTGGCCCACGACTTCAACAATCTGCTGACGGCCATCCAGTTGCAGCTGTCGGGCCTGCTGGAGCGGCATCCGGTCGGCGACCCCTCCTACGAGGGGCTGAACGAGATCCGCCAGACCGCCATTCGCGCCGCCGACCTGGTGCGCAAGCTGCTGGCCTTCTCGCGCAAGTCCACGGTGCGGCGCGAACGGCTGGATCTGGGCGAGCTGGTCGGGGAGTTCGCCATCCTGCTGCGTCGCCTGCTGCGCGAGGACGTTCGGCTGGAGACCGACTACGGCCGCGACCTGCCGGTGGTCCTGGCCGACAAGAGCCAGCTCGAGACCGCCGTCATGAATCTGGCCGTCAACGCCCGCGACGCCATGCGCGGCGTGGTCGAGCCGGGCGACGCGGTCGTCACCATCACCACCCGCCGCCTGACCGCCCAGCAGGCGCGCGAGATGGGCTGGCCCGACGCTCCCACCGATGAGGTCGCCCTGATCGAGGTGTCGGACACCGGCCCCGGCGTGCCGCCTGAACTGGTGGACAAGATCTTCGAACCCTTCTTCACCACAAAGGCGGTGAACGAGGGCACCGGCATGGGCCTGGCCACCGTCTACGGCATCGCCCAGCAGGCCGGCGGCCATATCTCGGTCAGCAATATCGAGGGCCCGCACGGCATGAGCATGGGCGCGGCCTTCCGCATCTTCCTGCCGGCCGCCGGCGAGGCGGAACTGGCCGAGGTTCAGCCGGTCGAGGTCAAGGTCAAGGCGCCGCGCGACCTGTCGGGCGCCGGCCGCATCCTGTTCGTCGAGGACGAGGACGCCGTGCGCGGCATCGCCGCCCGCCTGCTGCGCCAGCGCGGCTATGAGGTGATCGAGGCCGCCGACGGCGAGGAGGCCCTGATCCTGGCCGAGGAATACGCGGGCCAGATCGACATGATGATCTCCGACGTCATCATGCCCGGCCTGGACGGCCCGTCCCTGCTGAAGAAGGCGCGCAAATACCTGGGCGACGCCCCGGTCATGTTCATCTCAGGCTATGCGGAAAGCGACTTCTCGGACCTGCTGCAGGACGAGGTCGGGGTCTCCTTCCTGCCCAAGCCTCTGGACATCAAGACCCTGGCGGAACGGGTGAAGCAGGAACTGCACGCGGGCTGAATCCACGTCGCGGTTCAAAACGGCCGTTCAGGCGGCCCTGCGCGCGGCGGAGGGGGATTTCACATACAGGCCCTTGCGGCCGGTGACGGGGCGGAAGGCGACGGTCTCGCCTTCCAGCCGTTCATCCATGCCCAGGAACAGGCAGCCGTCGTCGACCAGGCGGCGTTCCAGCCCGTCCAGCACGCGGGCGCGGCGCGAGGGCTCCATGTCCCCGAGCACGTAGCGGCAGAAGATGACGTCGAAACGGGCCTCGTCGGTCGGCTCGTCCAACAGGTTTGCGCGTCCGAAACGGACGGTGTCGGCCAGTTCGGCGCGGACGCGCCAGTTGTCCTCGGCCGGCTCGAACCAGCGCAGCATGGTCTTGGCGGTCAAACCGCGCTGGATCTCGAAGCCGGTATAGAGGCCTGAACGCGCCTTCTCGATCGCACGCTGCGACAGGTCGGTGGCCGTCAGATCCAGCGGAACGCCGATGTCCAGCCCCGCCATGGCGATCGACCAGGCCTCCTGGCCCGTCGAACATCCGGCGGACCAGACCTTGACCCGGCCGTTCGGCCGGGCGCGCGACAGGGCCGGCAGAAGCTCCTTCTCCAGCACGGTGAACGGGGTGCGATCGCGACGGAACCAGGTTTCGGCGTTCAGCAGGGCCTCGATCACAGCCCAGCCCAGGGAGGCGACCGGATTGGCCCAGAGATTCGTCAGCAGGGCCTCGACATTGGCGTAGCCTTCACGACGCGCGATCGGTCCCAGCCGGTGTTCGGCCAGGTGAATGCGATCCCGCGCCAGCCGATAACCGGCGCGGGTGGCCAATAGCCCCTGAAGCTTGTCGAAGTCCTCGGGTGTCATGCCGCGATCGCGCCGACCTCCATCAGCTTGGACTGAAGAATTTCGCCGTCAAAAGGTTTCATGACATAGTCGTCGGCGCCGGCGGCCAGGGCCTCGGCGATCCGCTCAGGCCGGGTTTCGATGGTGCAGAACAACACCTTCGGAACCTCTCCTCCGGGCGAGGCGCGCAGGCGGCGCAAGAAGGTCAGCCCGTCCATCACCGGCATGTTCCAGTCGATCAGCAGCACGTCGGGCATGACGCCTGAGCAATAGGCCAGGGCCTCGGCGCCGTCCGCAGCCTCGTCGACCTCGTAGCCGAGGCCCTCTACGATCCGGCGGGCGACCTTGCGAATGATCCGGCTGTCATCGACGATGAGGCAGGTTTTGAAATCCAAGACGGGCTCCCCGGCGCCGGACCTTCAGCAGAAGTCACGCGTCGTAGCAGCATCGCCCGATTCCAGTTAACGAGTCGTTGGGAAAGCCTCACACGGGCATTCGCGCGACCAGGACGACGCGGCCGTCCTCGACCGTCACATGCAGCGAGCCGCCGGCCTCGACCACGGTCAGCCATAGCCAGTAGGGCTGGATCCACTGCCCCGCCAGCCCTTCGATCAGGCGCTCGCCGGCCAGGCCCGTGACCGCTTCCGGCTTCAGCCGGGCGCGGGCGCCCTCGGCGAATCCCTCGATGAACAGGAAGCCGTTCTCGACGCGCGACTGGATCACCGCATCGCCCCCCATCGGCAGGGCGCCGACGGTGAGATAGGCCAGATTGGTCAGGGCGCGCGCCTGGGGCTTGGAAAACTCGCCCTCGTGGATGCGCCAGTCCAGCGAGGCGCGCCCGCCCTCGGTCAGACCCGTGACCAGCGACTGGAGCTCGCGTGCGGTGAACCGTTCGCTGGTCGTCGCCGCGCCGAAGGCGACGCGGGCGAAATGGACCAGGGCGACCATCTTGCGGGCGCTCTGTTCGATCAGGGACAGGGCGTCCTCGCGCATGTCCTGGGCCGAAGGATCGCGCATGAGATCCAGGCCCGAGACGATCGCGCCCGACGGGCTGATGAAGTCGTGGCACAGTTTGGCGGCGACATAGGTGGCCAGTTCGATTCCGTCGACAGGCAGGTCCAGCGGGGCTTTGGCGGCGTCGGTCGAATTCATGGAGGCCAGCATACTCTCGTCGGCGTTCAGGTCACAGTTCATGTCGTGCGCGAAGCTGACGTGATTTGCCGGTTCATGGAACCGCCGCAATGGTCTATCGAGCCCATAATGACGACCTCCCCCACGAACACCCTGGCCCTCGACCTGGAGTCCGGCGCCCTGGCCCTGGCCATCGCCGAGATCGCCGAAGAGGCCGCGCGCCTGATCCTGCCCTACTGGCGCAGCAACACCGCCGTCGAGACCAAGTCGGACGACAGTCCCGTCACCCAGGCCGACCGCGCCGCCGAGGCCCTGATTCTCGAACGGCTGGCCGCCCTCTATCCCGGCGTCCAGACGGTGGCCGAAGAAGCGGTGGCCGCGAACGGCGCCCCGGCCTCGGCCGAGGACTGGTTCTGGCTGATCGACCCGCTGGACGGCACCAAGGGGTTCGTGCGCGGCGGCGAGGCCTTCACCGTCAACATCGCCCTGATGCACGCGGGCTATCCCGTCGCGGGCGTGGTCACGGCTCCGGCGACGGCCACGACCTGGCGCACGGACACGCCGGGCGGCGGCGCCTTCCGTCGCCAGTACGGCGAGCAGCAGGAGGGCGAGGCCCACGCCGGCGCCGAATGGCGGCCAATCAAGGTCCGCGACCGCCCGCAGGAGGGCATGGCCCTGCTGAGCCACAGCGTCACCGATGAAGAGGCCGCGCGTCTGGCCGCCCGCCACGGCTGCACCCGCTGGCAGGGCACGGATTCCTCGCTGAAATTCTGCCTGATCGCCGAGGGCCGCTTCGACGCCTATCCGCGCTCCGGCCCGACCTCGGAATGGGACACGGCGGCCGGTCAGGCCGTGCTGGAAGCCGCCGGCGGCCGCGTCCTGGCCGACGACGGCCAGCGCCTGGCCTACGGCAAGCCCAAATTCCTCAACGGCCCCTTCGTCGCCATGGGCGGCTGAGGCCGTTCCCGCCACGCTTCATCGTGTGGCGGGGACCTCACCGGCGGCCGCTACAGCGCGCGCCGTCGATGCAAGCGCCCGTTCAAGATCCTCCTTCGTCATCGACGTACAATAGGCTGGCGCTCCACGCTCGAAGCGCCAGCCTTCCGAAAGCGCGCCGGCATCCACGGCGTCGAAACCGAATTCGTCGTAGAGTCTGATAGCGATAGCCTTGGCTTCGGCGTCGTCGCTTGCGACCGGCAAGGCGCGTCGATCAGGCGCTCCTGCGGGTCTCCCGTCCCTTTCCAGTTCGTTCATTGGTATGGCGTTGAACGCCTTGACGATGCGCGATTGTGGAAGGTGTCGTGCCAGCAACTCGCTCGTCGTCGTTTTCTCGTCATCCAGTTCCTGAATCCGGCCGTCGCGTTCGACATAATAATTGTTCGTATCGATGACGACCTTGCCCACAAGCGGCGCAACAGGGGTCGTGCGATAGGCCGTCAGTGGAATGGCGACGATGACAACCTCGCCGAATGCGACGGCGTCATCGACCGTGCCGACTTCGCAACCGACGCCGTACCGCAGGCTGAATAGGGTTTCGGGGCCGCGCGAGTTGCTGAGCATGACCTGATGGCCGGCCTGAACCGCCAGCTTCCCGACGACCCGCCCGACGAAGCCCGCGCCGATGATGCCGATTTTCATGACTGTCTCTCCTGAGTGAGCCAGCAGATTTAATTGCCATTCATATCGCCATAAATATCCATTAGTAGACGACATTGACAACCAAATGAGATCAATCAATGGACCGGCTCACCAGTATGGCGGTCTTCGTCAAGTCTGCCGATCTCGGCTCTTTCGCCGCCGCCGCCGAGGCGATGGGAATGTCTCCACAGATGGTCGCCAAACACGTGGTGTTTTTGGAGGATCGTCTCGGAGCCGCCCTTCTCCACCGGACGACCCGGAGGCAGAGCCTGACGGACGTGGGGCGGGCCTATTATGATCGCTGCAAGCTTGTGCTGGCGGAGGCTGAAGCCGCCGACACGATTGCGCAGGACATGCGCTCCCAGCCCAAGGGCGTCCTAAGGGTCAACGCCCCGATGACGTTCGGCTCCTTCACTCTCGCCCCCTTCATCACGCGCTATCTTGCGCGATACCCCGATATGCAGATCGACCTCACGCTCAACGACCGATTTGTCGATCCTCTCGAAGAGGGTTTCGATGTGATGGTTCGGATCGGCGCCGTGGGGGACAGCAGCCTCATCGCCCATCCGTTGGCGCCTTACCGGTTGATCGCCTGCGCCTCGCCGACCTACCTCGCCCGTCGTGGCGCGCCCGAGACGCCTGCTGATTTGGAACGGCATGATTGCCTTGCCTACGCCTACTGGTCTCCTTCAATCCCTTGCCGTTGGCTGTTCACTCGCAATGGCCGAGACGAAGAAATCAAGGCGAGCGGACGGATGCGAAGCAACGACTGGAAGGCGTTGCTGCACGCCGCGATCGAGGGTTACGGCGTGACGCTCGGACCGGAGAGCGTGATGAAGGCGGAAATCGACTCTGGCCGGCTTGTCCGTGTCCTACCCGAGTACGAGGGGCCGGTGCGGCCCATGCATGTTCTCTATCCGGCCGGACGGCGCCCTACAGTCAATGTTCGCAGTTTCGTCGAGGCTTTGACGGAAGAATTCCGCCCTTGATGACGGCGCCTAAAGCCCCGCCTTCCACAGCAGCATCCCGGCCCGGTCGGCCAGGGCCGGCACGCCCAGTTCGCGCGCGGTCAGGACGGCTTCGTTCAGGATCAGGTGCAGGTGGGCGGGCGCAGGGCCGCCCAGGCGATGACGGGCCAGGGCCAATTCGGCCAGACCGATCTGGTCGGCGGCCCAGTCCAGCGGCGCAGCGGCGGCGAGCCGGTCGTGCAGGCGGGCCTCCATAAGCTCCAGCCCCGTCAGGTCGCGCACAGCCTCGGCCAGGGCGATCTCGCGCGATACCCGGCGTTCGCGCACCAGGGCGCCGATGATCAGGCCGCGCCCCTGGGTCAGGGCCTCGGCCTGATTCAACAGCATCAGGGGCGTGGCGTCGTCGCCGGCGCGCAGCACCTGAATGACGGCCCAGTCCAGCGGGCTGTGGTCGGGCGTGAACTGATCGGCGGCGGCGTCGAACATCATCCGTCCCTGGGCCAGGGCCTCGGCATGATCGGCGACGGAGGCCAGGGCCGAAAGACCCGCTCCGCACAGGGCCAGGGCGCGAGCGCGCGTCAGGGGCCGATAGTCGGGCGAGGCGTTCTCGACCAGGGCGCCGAGATCGCGTCCGGCCTGGTCCAGCAGGCGGGCGTCCCGCTTGATCACCCCGGTCTCCAGCGCCAGTCCCGCCCGATCCAGCCGCAGTTCGACGTCGTTCGCCCCCGCCTCGTGCAGGGCCAGGTCCATCAGGGCGGCGGCGTCCATCAGGGCGGCGGGGTCGCCGGACAGACGGGCCTTGCGTGTCTTGAGCCGGGCATGGATCGAGGACAACTCGCCTGCGGCATGGGACCGACGCGGCCGCCCGGCGGCGTCGAGCGCGGTCAGGGCGCGATCCAGGTGAATCGGATCGCCGCACAGGTCGAAACGCAGCATCAGGGCCTGGGCCTTGTCGATCGCGGCCCGCGCCGCCCGATCCTCGCCCACGGCGGCGCGCACCAGGCTGTCGGCGCAACGGTCGGCGCGGTCCAGGCTGTCGACGGCGCCGCTGCGGCGGGCGTGTTCGCGCCACAGGGCGGCGGCGCGGCTCTCGGTCTCGAACGGGCGGGCGCAGGAGACACGACCGGCGTCGGTGGTTTCGCGCCGCGCCTCAGCCGCCAGCAGATCGACGCCGATCAGCTCGACCCAGCCCAGATCCTCGCTCTCGCGGGCCTGGGCGAACAGCTTGCGAAGGTCTCGGCCGAACTCGAACATGCGATGGACGCCTCTAAATCCCGCTTCGGGACGACCAATGCGTCCCCCTGGGGTTCCAATGCAAACGCGACGCCGCCAAGGGGGTTCAGCCTGGCCTTAAGGATGATTTCGTCAATTCAGATCGGGGGTTTTCTGACGACAGCGCTGCAGGGCGGCGCGGGCCTCGGAGGCGTCGGCGTTCAGCCGACGCACGGCCTCGATCCGGGCGCGGGTCTGGTCGGCCTCGGCCGCGCGCGAGGGCTTGCCGGCGGCGGTCGCGGCCTGCATGGCCGCCAGCGACCAGAACAGGGCGGCGTCGTACAGGCGCCTGCCCTCCACGCTTTCGCCGCCTTCCAGTTCGGACGCGGCCTGGGTCAGGCCGGCGCAGCGCACCGCCTCCTCGTAGGAGACGAGGCCGACGTTCGGCGCGTGCTGAAGCAGCAGACTGGCGATGGTCAGCAGGACCAACATGGGAAGGCTCCATAGACATCCCCCCGGACATCGCCGACATCAGATCACGTTCCGACGACGGGGAGAAGATCGAACCCGGGCGGGAATTGGACAGGATTGCGAATAACTGCCGCGCTGAGCTCAAACCCTGTATGCTGCTATGCAGCAAACGGCCGGAACCCGGTTTTCGGTCTCGGCAAGACCCGCAATGGATCGTCATGCTCTACGCCTTTCATGAACTCGCCTATCAGTCGGCCCTGCCGTTTCGGGTCGGCGCCCAGATGGCCCGGCGCTTCTGGACCTCGCCGTTCAATCCGGCGGCGGACACGGCGGTCGGACGCACCGCCTACGCCTCGGCCGAACTGTTCGAGAGCGTCACGCGTCGCTACGGCAAACCGGACTGGAAGCTGGAAACCATCGAGATCGCCGGCAAACCGGTGCGCACCGTCGAACAGGTGATCTGGCAGAGCCCCTGGTGCCGCCTGGTCCGGTTCGCCCGCAATATCGGCGACCTGAAACGGGCCGGAAAGCCGGCCTCCGGCCCCGCCGTCCTGGTCGTCGCGCCCCTGTCGGGCCACTACGCCACCCTGCTGCGCGGCACGGTCGAGGCCTTTCTTCAGGACCACGACGTCTATGTCACCGACTGGATCAACGCCCGCCAGGTGCCGGTGCTGGAAGGCCGGTTCGATTTCTTCGACTATATCGACCACGTCCGGCGGATGCTGGCCGAGATCGGCGGCCGGGCCCATGTGGTCGGGGTCTGCCAGCCCGGCCCGCCCGTTCTGGCGGCCTGCGCGATCATGGCCGAGGACAGCGACGAGAACCGCCCCCTCTCCATGACCTTCATGGGCTCGCCCATCGACGCCCGGCTGTCGCCGACCGTGACCAACCAGCTGGCGGAGGAAAAGCCCTTCACCTGGTTCCGGTCGAACATGATCCACACCGTGCCCCTGCCCTATGCGGGGTTCGGGCGGCGGGTCTATCCGGGCTTCGTCCAGCTCTACAGCTTCATGTCGATGAACGAAGAGCGCCATCGCGACGCCCACTGGGACTATTTCAACAGCCTGATCGACGGCGACGGCGACGGGGTGGAGAAGCACGAGGAATTCTACGATGAATATCTGTCGGTGCTGGACCTGACCGAGGAATTCTATCTCCAGACCATCGACATCGTCTTCCAGCAGCATCTGCTGGCGCGCGGCCTGCTGGAGCATCGCGGGCGCAAGGTCGATCTGACCAAGATCACCGACATCGGCCTGATGACGGTCGAGGGCGAGAAGGACGACATCTCCGGCGTCGGCCAGACCCAGGCGGCCCACGGCCTGTGCCCCAACATCCCCGAGGACCGACGGGTGCTGTACGTCCAGCCGAACGTGGGCCATTACGGCGTCTTCAACGGTCGTCGCTTCCGCGACGAGATCTATCCCCGCGTCCGCGATTTCATCGCCCAGAACGAGGCCCTCGGTGGCGTATCGCAACGGTCAGCGTCTGCCGCTTGACGACGGGGGCCTAGGCTCCGGTTCCGGCCCCACACTGAGACTGTCGGTCAATCCCCGCGCCCGGCGTCTGTCGGTGCGGATCGATGCGCGCGCGGGCGAGGCGGTGGTGATCGCCCCGACCGAACGCGGCCTGGCCCAGGCCGTGGCCTTCGCCCGTTCGAAAAGCGTCTGGATCTCCGAACGCCTGGCGGTGCGGCCCAAGGGCCGACCGCTGGAGCCCGGCCAGGTCATCTCATTGCGCGGCCGCCCGGTCCGCCTGGAGGCGACGCCCGGCGCCGGCGCGGCCCGCCTGGTCGAGGACGGAACCGTCATCCGCTCGGGCGGCGAGGGCGAGGCCTACGCCCGCCGGGTCGAGAACCTGCTGAAGCGCGAGGCGCGCAGCACGCTGTTGGACCGCACCGACCATCATCTGCGCGCCCTGGGCCAGGCGCCGGTCACGGTCTCCATCGCCGACACCCGATCCCGCTGGGGCTCGTGCAGCCCGCACAACCGCACCATCCGCTATTCCTGGCGCGTCATCATGGCCCCGCCGCCGGTCATCGACTATCTGGCCGCCCACGAGGTCGCCCACCTGGTCCACGCCGACCACAGCCCGGCCTACTGGTCGGTCGTCGAACGCCTGGTCGGCGACCACAAGCCCTGGCGCAAATGGCTGAAGGACTATGGCGCCGCGCTTCATGCGGTAGGGCGATAGAACCCACTCATCCCCCCTTGGGGGAGGTGGACCGGCGCGTAGCGCCGAGACGGAGGGGGCAAGAGAGCGCCGCTAAGGCGGCGCCTTCACAAACAGCGAGCCTGTGTCGCCCCCCTCCACCCCCGCGCGAAGAGCGCGGCGGTCCCCCTCCCCCGACGGGGGAGGATCAGAAGAACAACGGGTCGCTTCGCTTCTCGGCCGGCAAACGGCCTTCGAGCTGTTGGTCCGGCGTGTCGCGCGGGGCGGGCTGGGGCGAGGTGGGGCGAACGACCGGCGCCCTCGACGCCGATTGAGACGGCTGCTGGGCCGGCTCTTCCACATAGGGGTCGCCCAGGCTCGGATCGACCGGCTCGACCGGGGCTCCACCTTCGTCCAGACCGCCCTGGCCCAGACCCGACATCAGGTCGCCGACGGGATCCGGCGCGGTCCAGCCCTCGGGCATGGGCGGGCCGTCCGGGATGCGCGGCGCGTTCAGGCGCGGCAGGGCCGCCTCCATGAAGCCCTTCCAGATGGCGGCGGGCGACGAGCCGCCGGTCACGCCGCGCATGGCGGTGTTGTCGTCCTTGCCCACCCAGACGGCGGTGACGAAGCCGCCGGTGTAGCCGACGAACCAGGCGTCCTTGTAGTCCGAGGTCGTGCCCGACTTGCCCGCCAGATCGCGCCCGGCGATGGCCGCGCTGCGCCCGGTGCCCGATGTCATGACCCCGCGCAACATCTGGTTCATGTAGTACAGCGACGGATTGTTGATCGCCTGGCCGCTCTGGCCGCTGGCCCGCTGATAGATGACCCGGCCCTGGGGGGTGCGGATGCGGCTGATGCCATAGGCCTCGACCCGGCGACCGCCGTTGGCGAAGGCGTCATAGGCGGTGGCCATCTCCAGCGGCGAGACCTCGACGGCGCCGAGCGCCATGGCGGGCTCCAGACCGATGCGGCTCTCGATGCCCAGGCGGCGCGCGGCGCGGGCCACGCTGTCGCGTCCGATCTGGTCGGCGACATAGGCCGCCACCGTATTGGTCGACTGGGCCACAGCCTGGGCCAGGGTCATGTTTCCGCTGAAGGTGTTGGAATAGTTCTTGGGCGACCAGTTGCCGATGGTGATCGGCTGATCGACCACCGGGGTCTGGGGCGTATAGCCGGCCTCGACCGCCGCCAGATAGACGAAGGGCTTGAAGGCCGAGCCCGCCTGGCGACGCGCCTCGACGGCGCGGTTGAACTGGCTGTCGGCATAGGAGCCGCCGCCGATCATGGCCCGCACCCGGCCGTCGCCGTCCAGGGCGACCAGGGCCGCCTGTTCGACGCCCTTGCGCTCGTCACGGTCCAGAATGCGGCGCACCGACCGTTCGGCGGCCGTCTGCAGCGTCAGGTCCAGGGTGGTCTCGACCACCATGTCCTCGGTCGGTTCGCCGACCAGGCCGCGGATCGACTGGTCCAGCCAGTCGATGAAATACTGGGCGTGCTGGGTCGCCAGGGTGCGCGACACGATGATCGGCTGGGTCACGGCCTCCTCGCGCTGGGCGGCGGTGATGACCCCGGCCTCTTCCATCTCGTTCAGCACGACGGTGGCGCGGGTGGCGGCCCGCTCGCTCTCGGACACGGGCGAATAGCGCGAGGGCGCCTTCAGCAGCCCGGCCAGAAGCGCGGCCTCGCCGACCGTCAGATCCTTGGCCGACTTGTCGAAATAGCGTTGCGACGCCGCCTCGATCCCATAGGCGCCGGCGCCGAAATAGACCCGGTTCAGATACAGGGCCAGGATTTCCTTCTTGGAGAATTTCATCTCCAGCCACACCGCCAGCATCAGTTCCTGCACCTTGCGGCGCAGGTTCTGGTCGGGCGTCAGGAACAGGTTCTTGGCCAGTTGCTGCGTCAGGGTCGAGCCGCCCTGCACCACCCGGCCTGCGCGCATATTGGTCGCCGCCGCCCGCATCATGCCGATGGGGTCGAAACCGGGGTGGTGATAGAAGCGCCGGTCCTCAATGGCGATGAAGGCGGCCGGCACATAGTCGGGCAGGGAGTCCAGGTCGGCGGGCGGCGCCATCTGGGTGCCCCGGGTGGCGATCAGGGCGCCGTTGCGGTCCAGATAGGTGATCGAGGGCTGACGATCGACATTATACAGGCTGGACGTGTCCGGCAGGCCGCGCGCGAACACGGCGAAGAAGACCACCAGGAAGATCAGTCCCCAGACGGCCAGCACCGCGCCCCAGTAGAGCGCCTGTTGCAGCCGCGTGCGAGCCGGCTTTGCGCCGCCCTGCTGCCCGCCCCCGAACCCTGGACCCGCCATGACTTTCCTTCAGATGCCGCGCTCAGCGGGATTAAGCTCTACGGACATGTATCGCGTATGAACCGCCGCCGAAACGGCCCCGTCGATATCACGCGACCGTGAGCGGCTATTTCGCCGAAAGAAAGGCGTCCAGTTCGCCGTAGAAGGCCTGGGGCTGGTCGAACATGATGAAATGGGCGCTGTCGTCGATCCGTTTCAGCGCCACGCCCGGCAGGTTGGCGAAGGACATCTGATAGATGGCGTCGGTGATCTGGGGCGTCATGCGCGGGCCGTTGAACTTGACGTACAGCACCTCGGTCGGGGCCGTGATCTTCGCCAGTTCGGGCCGCAGGTCGGTGGTCACCAGCTCGCGGAAGGCGGCGGCCGAGACCTTCTGGTCGCTGGCCCGCATGTCTTCCAGCGCCGCCTCGCGGCGGCTCTCGGTGTTAATCATGCCGGTGATGGCCGTGGTCGCCTGGGCGACATAGGCCTCGCGCGGGCTATTGGCCTGCGCGGCCCAGATCTGGTCCGCGACCGGCGTCACCGCCTCGGCCGTGGTTCCGGGCGGGCCGAACATGGCGCCCATGAAGGGGATCATGTCCACCACCATCAGCTTGCCGACGCTGTCCGGATGGCGCACCGCCAACATCAGGCCGATGGTCCCGCCCATCGAATGGCCGACGACGGCCGGCTTGATCAGCTCCTGCTCGCGGATATAGCGGGCGATCTCCTCGGCGACCGGGGCGGCGACCGGCGTCGGCGTCGCGCCTTGAGCATTGCCCTCGGCCGGGGCGCCGGCGAAACCCTGGACATGGATGCGATGGACGCGCCAGCCGACGCCGTCCTGGGCCGTCAGGTGATCCACCGTCCCCTGCCAGATCTCGGGCGAGGAGCTGAGGCCGGGGATCAGGATGATGTCGCGTCCGTCCATATCCCCGTCCACGCGGACGTGGATGCGGTCGGAGGCGAACTCCGCGTGATGATGACCGTGGCCGACCTCGGGATGGGCCCCATGCCCGTCCTGGGCCCCAGCCGGAGTTTGAACAGCGGTGGCGGCGAACAGCACGGCGGCGAAACCTAAGGCGCGAAACATGGCGAAACTCCCCTGTGAGACGGCCGTTATGCCACCTCTACTTTATCTTGCAAAGTTCTCTATGAGCTCCGGGAGGACAGACCCCGCGTCCCTCTGTTAGAAGGCGCTCATGAAGCCTGTAGACGCTCCCCCCGTCCAGTCCCCTCAAGCCGAAGCCGCCCCCTCAAAGGCGGGCGCCCAGCCCTTCGGCAAGGGATTCGTCGCCGACGCCTGGTACTTCGTCGCCCTGTCCCGCGACGTCGCTCCGGCCGGCTTGAAACGCTACGAGATCATGGGCGAGCCCGTCCTGATCGGCCGCACACGCGCGGGCGCCGTCTATGCGATGCGCGACATCTGCCCCCACCGCGCCGCGCCCCTGTCAGCCGGGAAACTGGTCGAAAAGCCCGGCGAGGGCGAGACCATCGAATGCCCCTATCACGGCTGGCGCTTCCGCCCCGACGGAGTCTGCGCCGCCATTCCGTCCCTGGTCGAGGATCAGGCCTTCGAAGCGAACCGCATCAAGGTGCGCGCCTTTCCGGTGCGCGAGAGCCAGGGCATGGTCTTCGTCTGGATGGCGTCCGACGCCCGCAATCCCATGGAGCCGGACCACGAGCCCCCCGTCTTCCCGGGCGTGGTCGGATCAGGCCCGAAACTGGTCGAGGCCATGGAGTTCGACAGCCATATCGACCACGCCGTCGTCGGCCTGATGGACCCCGCCCACGGCCCCTATGTCCACCAGCAATGGTGGTGGCGGTCCGAACATTCGATGCACGAAAAGGCCAAGGCCTTCGCCCCCGCCGACTTCGGCTGGGCCATGGTGCGTCACACCCCCTCATCCAACAGCCGGCTCTACAGGATCCTGGGCGGCGCCCCGGCGACGGAGATCACCTTCCGCCTGCCCGGCTATCGCTGGGAGCATATCCAGGTCGGGGAGAAACAGGTCCTGGCCCTGACCTGCCTGACCCCGATCAGCGAGACCAGGACCCGCATCACCCAGATCTTCTGGTCGGACCACTGGGTCTTCGACCTGGCCAAGCCCTTCCTGCGCATGGGGGTGGTCGCCTTCCTGAAACAGGACGGCGGCATGGTGAACCTGCAGAACGAAGGCCTGCGCTACGACCCCGCCCTGATCTGGATCGACGACGCCGACAAACAGGCCAAATGGTACCAGCAGCTGAAGCGCGAATGGGCGAAGAGCCGGGCTGAGGGGCGGCCGTTCGTCAACCCGATCCAGCCCACGACGCTGCGGTGGAAGAGCTGAATCCGCTTCCTTCTCCCCTTGCGGGAGAAGGTGGCCCGAAGGGCCGGATGAGGGGTTGTTAGATGTTGGGTCGGACAGGGTCGTCGTGCATCCGCCGACCCCTCATCCGACCTCGCTGCGCTCGGCCACCTTCTCCCGCAAGGGGAGAAGGAAGAATCGTTTACAGCCTCAATCCGGCTTCACCGGCCAGATCGGCCAGTTTCACCATCGGCCGCGGGCCCCAGTGGGCGATGACTTCGGAGGCGGCAAGCGAGCCCAGCTTGCCGGCCTCTTCCAGCGTCAGGCCGCGCGCGACGCCCAGCAGGAAGCCGGCGGCGTACTGGTCGCCGGCGCCCGTGGTGTCGATGACCTTGGCGACCGGATAGGCGGCGACCGTCACCCGCTCGTCGCCGGCGATCACCACCGAGCCGTGCTCGCCACGCGTCACGGCGGCGATCTCGACGATGGCGGCCAGTTTCGCGGCGGCGGCGTCAAAATCTTCGGTTTCGAACAGGGCGGCCAGTTCGGCTTCGTTGGCCAGGACGATGTCGGCCGACTGTTCGATGAAGCTCAGCAGTTCGGCCCGCCAGCGGGCGACGACGAAGGTGTCCGACAGGGTGATGGCCACCTTGCGGCCGGCCTTGTGCGCGGCGGCGGCGGCGCGTTCGAAGGCGGCGCGGGCCGGGGCCGGGTCGAACAGATAGCCTTCCAGATAGACGATCTGGCTGGCCCCGATCAGGGCCTCGTCGATGTCGTCGGCGTACAGCTGGTTGGCGGCGCCCAGGAAGGTCGCCATGGTCCGCGCCCCGTCCGACAGGACGTTGATCAGGCAACGGCCGGTGCCGAAGCCGTTGTCCGCCCCGCCGTTCAGGACCGGGGTGTCGAAGTGGACGCCGGCGGCGCGGATGTCGTGGCTGAACACCTCGCCCAGGACATCATCGGCCACCTTGCCGATATAGGCCGCCCGGCCGCCGAACGAGCCGACGCCCGCCACGGTGTTGCCGGCCGATCCGCCCGAGGCCTCGACCCCCGGCGCCATGGCGTCATACAGGGCGGCGCTGCGTTCGGCGTCGACCAGCTGCATCGAGTTGGGGGCCAGGTCCTGGGCCGTCAGGAAGGCGGCGTCACAGGGGCTGAGCACGTCGACGATGGCGTTGCCGACAGCGCAGACGTCATATTGGGCGGTGTTCTGGGTCATGGTCGCGCCTTAGCGGTTGAAGGCCCGCACGTCACCCGAAAACATATAAGGAAGCCCTTATATGCGTCGGCGGGTTGCGATACGGAGGCGTCATGACCCAGATCGCCGTCCTGACCCCCGATCCGACCGACAAATCCTACATCGGCCGCTGGCCCGAGGTGCTGACAAGGCTGACGGCGACGCTGGAAGGGACCGGCGCGACGGTTACGGCGACGCCCTGGACCGATCATGTCGAGGACGCCTCGGCTCTGGCCGCCTATGACCTGATCCTGCCGGTCATCGCCTGGGGCTATCACCGCGACCATGCCCGCTGGCTGAAGGCCTGCGTGACCTGGACCGAAGCGGGCCTGCCGGTCGCCAATTCGGCCTCGGTGCTGGGCTGGAACTCGGACAAGACCTATCTGGCGCGACTGGTCGACAAGGGCGTGCCCATTCCGCCGACGCGGTCGAGCGAGGCGATCACTCAGGACCAGGTGGATGCGGCCTTTGCGGAAACTGGAGCCCCGGTGCTGATCGTCAAGCCGACCGTCTCGGCCGGAGCCTTCCGCACCCTGCGTCTCACGCCCGGCCAGCCTCTGACCGATGCCCCGCAAGGCCCGGCCATGATCCAGCCCTATCTGAAATCGATCGAGACCGAGGGCGAGACCTCGCTGCTCTTCTTCGGCGGCCGGTTCAGCCATGCGGTCAACAAGCGGCCTGTGCCCGGCGACTTCCGCATCCAGATCCAGTTCGGCGGCCTCTATACGGCCGTGACGCCGGACGCGGCGGCGATGGCCCTGGCCGAACAGGTGCTGGCCGCCATCGAGGAGCCGCTGCTCTACGCCCGCATTGATATGGCCCGCGACGACGCCGGCGCCTGGGTGCTGATGGAGGCGGAACTGATCGAGCCCGACTTCTACTTGGACCATGATCCGGCCGACGGCGCTGGGTTCGCCCGCGCCGTCAGCGAACGGCTGGGCGGCTAGAAGCCCGCCTGACGCGAGCGGGCCGGCGCCCGAACGGCCGCAAAGGCCGCGATCCGGGCGTGGGCGTCACGGATCGGAGTCGGAGAACGGTCGGCGCCGTCCTCGCTGACCTGGAACCGCCCGACCAGTTGCGTCAGGTCCGACGCCTCGCGGCTCAGGCTCAGGCTGGCGGCGGTCGATTCCTCGACCATCGCGGCGTTTTGCTGGGTGACCTGGTCCATCTCGTTCACGGCCGTATTGACCTCGGCTAGGGCCAGGGCCTGTTCCTGGGTCGAGGCGCGGATCTCGCCCATCAGATGGGTGATGTCGTTGATGCGCACGGCGATGGCCGACAGGGCCTCGCCGGATTCGCGGACCAGCACGACCCCGCTCTTGACCTGGGTGCTGCTGGTCGAGATCAGGGTCTTGATCTCCCGCGCCGAGTCCGCCGACCGCTGGGCCAGGGCCCGAACTTCGGAGGCCACCACGGCAAAGCCGCGACCGGCTTCGCCCGCGCGCGCCGCCTCGACCCCGGCGTTCAGGGCCAGAAGGTTGGTCTGGAAGGCGATTTCATCGATGACGCCGATGATCTGGCCGATCTGATCGGAGGATTTCTCGATCTCGCCCATGGCTGTGATGGCGCGCTGGACGACGGCGCCGCCAGTCTCGGCCTGGCTGCGGGTCTGGCCCACGACCACATCCGCAGCCTGAGCGTTCTCAGCCGCCTTGCGGACGGTGGCGGTGATCTCGTCCAGGGCGGCGGCGGTCTGCTCCAGACCGGCGGCCTGACGTTCGGTGCGACGCGACAGATCCTCGGCTGCGCTGCTGATTTCATTGGCGCCCGACTGCATGGACCCCGCGTTGCCGCGGATGACGGCGACCGCCTCATCCAGGGCCGCCATGGCGCGGTTGAAGTCCTCGCGCAGAATGGCGTAGTCGCCGGGGAAGGCCTCGCCGATCCGATACGACAGGTCGCCGGCCGCCATGGCCGACAGGCCGCGCCCCGTGGCCTGGACGACGGAAGCCTGAACTTCGGCCGCCACGCGATCAGCCTCGGCGCGGCGCTCGCGCTCGACCTCCGCAGCCGTGACGTCGGTCGCGAACTTGACGACCTTGTAGGGTTTGCCGTCAGCGCCGAAGATCGGGTTGTAACTGGCCTCGATCACTGCACGGGCGCCGCCCTTGCCATAGCGGATGAACTTGTCTGCGATGAACTCGCCCGCGTTCAGCCGACGCCAGAAGTCCGTGTAGGCGGGCGAGGCGGCCTCGGCGGGGTCCATCAGCATGCGGTGATGGCGGCCCTTAACCTCGGCCAGCTCATAGCCGATCACCGCGAGGAAGTTCGGATTGGCCGAGATGATGGTGCCGTCCAGCTCGAACTCGATCACGGCCTGCGACCGCTGAACCGCCGCCATCATGCTGCGCAGCTCGGCGGTCTCCGCCGCATCGGGGGAGGGGCGGGGCTGGAAGAAGGATTTCATGACGGACGTTCTACGCGAGCAGTTGATGTCCTGAATCGTGACATCAATTCGTTACGACGCGGCGCCCATGTATTTAGCCTCGACAAGCATCCAAATAGTGCATCCACTCGTATTTGGAATAAGCGCGGCAAATCACGATAGGCGATCATTCAACCCTGAATATCGCAATCCAAGGACCTGCCATTGTTACAGTTGCTTTCTACAGCATTATCGCCCCGCCAAGTTTTGCAACTGAAAATCGCTTTCGCCATCACCTTGGCGGCCCGGCGTTTCCAGACCGTAGCCGCCGAAGCCCGGCAGGCCTGCGGCCAGGAGGCGGCGCGGACCAGTCTGCTCTATTTCCTGGAGGGATCTCCCAGAGGCCTGACCCAGACGGAATTGGCGAGCCGTCTGGAGATCTCCGGCCCCAGCCTGACCCGGCAACTCGACAAGCTCGAGAGGCTGGGCTTCGTCAGCCGGCGCCGCATGATTGGCGACGGCCGGGTGCGTCTGATCATGATCGAGCCGGCCGGTCGCGAAGCCTTGCTGGAGTTGGACGTCCACGCCTCCGAAATGCGCGACCGCATATTCGGGGATATTCCACAGGCGGATCTGGAAACAGCCCAGCGCGTGCTGGATAAACTGGCGGCGCGTCTGGCCGTCCATCCAGGCCTGGCCGCGAAACCGTCCTAGCCCGCCTCGCCCAGCGCCATCAGCCCCGCCCGCGACGGGCACAGGTCGGCGATGACGCAAGACAGGCATTTCGGTTTCCGCGCCGTGCAGGTGTAGCGTCCGTGCAGGATCAGCCAGTGGTGCGCCTTGGGCAGCCACTGCTCCGGCACGACCTTGAACAGCTGGGCCTCCACCTTGTCCGGCGTGCCCGCATTGGCCAGGCCCAGCCGGTGCGAGACGCGGAAGACATGGGTGTCCACCGCGATGGCGGCCTCGATCCCCAGTTCGTTCAGCACCACCGACGCCGTCTTTCGCCCCACGCCCGGCAGGGCCTGGAGATCGGCCCGGTTCAGCGGAACCTCGCCGCCGTGTTGCTCCAGCACCAGGCGGGACAGGGCGATCACATTGCGGGCCTTGCCGCGATACAGGCCGATGGAGGCGATGTAGGGGATCAGCCCCTCCTCCCCCAGGGCCAGCATCTTCTGCGGCGTGTCCGCCACCCGGAACAGCCGCTCGGTCGCCTTGTTGACCGACACGTCCGTCGCCTGGGCCGACAGGGCCACGGCGACCACTAGGGTGAAGGGGTTGGAGAAGTTCAGCTCGGTCTTCGGCTCGGGCATGACGCCGGACAGACGCTTGAAAATGGCCTCGACCCGGTCCTCGTCCGGCGGCCAGCGCAGCACCGGAACGGACGCGCCGGTCATGACCGCCGGGCGTTTCGGACCGGGGATCTTGGACTTGGCGACAGGTTTTCGGGCCTTGGGCGGCGTCATGCCTCGCTGTCGCCGTCGTCGCGACGCGGGTCAAGACCCAGGCTGGTCAGGGCCGCATCCGCCGCCCGTTCGCCCTCCATCCAGGCGCCGTGGGCCGTGCCGTAATAGACCGGGGCCGTGGCTTCGCCCGCCAGGAAGATCCGATCCTCGACCGCCGTCCGCAACTTCGCCCGATCCCCCGCATGGCCCGGCAGGGCGTGGGAATAGGCGCCGCGCGACCAGGGATCGACGCCCCAGTTCGACACGGCCACGGCCTCCAACCGCCGCCGCAGGTTCGACCCCAGGGCCGCCACCAGTTCGGACACGGCGAAATCGACCAGGGCGGCGGGGCCTTGCGCCTCCAGCCCCCAGGCCAGGTCGGCGCCGAAATAGGCCTCGATCATCGGCCGCCCGAACGGCCGCAGGTGATAGCCGCAGGTCTCGGCCGTATCGATCCGGGTCCACAACTGGGTGTCAGGCTGGAAATCGCCCGCGCCCCGCACCGTCATATGCACCTTGGACGCCAGCCCCAGAGGCACGCCCGCCGTCGCCTCCAGCCAGGCCGGAACGGGCGGATCGATCCGCACCGCCTCGGTGGCGATCAGACTGTTGGGAACCGTCAGGATCACCACCCGCGCCGTCAGCTCGCCCCTGCTGGTCTCCAGCCGCAGCAGGGGGCCGGACCGGTCGATCCGGCGCACGGCGCAGTCGCGCACCACGACGTCGGACACCGCCTCGCCCAGACGGGCGATCAGCCGGCCATAGCCCTCGCGCACCCGCCAGTTCACCCCGGTGTCGCCATAGGCGTCGTAATCCAGGCTGGACACCTCGGCGAACCGCGCCCCGTTCAGGGCGCCCGAGATAGCGTCCATCCGGGCGTTCCAGCGGCAGTCCGGGTCGAAGAAGTCGGACGCGGGCCGGTCTTCGCCCCGCCCGGCCGCTTCCGTCACACGCTGGTCGAAGGCGGCGAAGGCCTCGCCGAACTCAGCCTGCTCGGCCCGCGAGATCTCGTGGTCGAAGGCCTGGGTCCGCCACGGCGGCGGCGTCTGGTCCAGCGTCAGCCCTTCGGCCTCGACCCGCCCGGCCAGGACATTGTCGTCGGCCGAGTGCAGCCAGCCGCAGCCCATGTCCAGCCCCTCGCCCTCGACCCGCGCCGTCCAGGCGCGCCCGCCCATCCGGTCGCGGGCTTCCAGCACCAGAACCGACAGGCCGGGCCGCATCAGCCGGCGTGCGGCGGCGATCCCGGCCGCGCCCGCGCCGATCACGACGACATCGACCTGGGACGGCAGCGGATTGGAGGCTCGGGCGCGGTCGCTCATGGGCCGAGGACATACACGAAAACAGGCTTTGATCGGCCTCTTCGCGATTGGACATTGATTTTTGGACGGCGACGTCCATTTTAGCCCCGTTTCAAAACGCCGCACCCTCCCCCGGATGTCCCATGTCGCCTGAACTGAAGAAACGCCTGCCGCTGTTCGCCGCGGTCCTCGTCGGCCTCGCCCTGGTCGCGGGCGGGATCGTCTGGTGGATGAACGGCCAGAGGTGGGAAAGCACCGACAACGCCTTCGTCCAGGCCGACACCACCCTGATCAGCCCGCAACTGGCCGGCCGCGTGACCGAGGTTCTGGTCGGCGACAACCAGCGGGTCGAGGCCGGGCAGGTCCTGGTCAAGCTGGACGACGGCGATCAGCGCGCCGAACTGGCCCGCGCCGAGGCCAATCTCCAGGCCGCGCTCGCCGCCGTCGGCAATGTCGACGCCCAGGCCGAGCAGGAGAAGGCCGCCATCGCCGCCCGCGCCGCCGCCGTGACCCAGGCCCGCGCTCAGGCGGGCCTCGCCCGCGCCGAGGTCGACCGCTACGGCAAGCTGGCCCAGCAGGGCTGGGTCTCGCAGCAACGGATCCAGACCGAACGCGCCGGCGCCGCCACCGCCGACGCCAGCGTGCAACAGGCCCAGGCCGCCCTGGTCGCCGAACAGCGCACCGCCGGGGTGCTGGGCTCAACGCGCGAACAGAGCGTCGCCGCCGTCGAACAGGCCCGCGCCGTGGTCGAAACCGCCCGCATCGCCCTGGAACGCACCGTCATCCGCGCCCCCATCGCCGGCGTCGTCGGCGCCCGCAGCGTCCGGCCCGGCCAATACGTCAACGCCGGGACCCAGCTGCTGTCCATCGTGCCCCTGACCCAGACCTATATCGTCGCCAACTTCAAGGAGACCCAGTTGGACCGGATGCGACTGGGCCAGACAGTCGAGATTTCCGCCGACGCCTTCCCCGGCCGCAAGATCGAGGGCCGGATCGACAGTTTCGCCCCCGCCACCGGGTCCGAATTCGCCCTGATCCCGGTCGAGAACGCCACCGGCAACTTCACCAAGATCACCCAGCGGGTGCCCGTGCGGATCGTCGTCAGCGGCGCCGACCGCAGCCTGGCCCTCCGTCCCGGCCTGTCGGTGGACGTCAAGGTCGATCTGAAGAGCCAGGGCGGCCAGAGCTTCGCCGAGGCCTCCATCGGGACGCCTCGCCCGTGACCACCGCCAACCCGGCTGCGGCTGGGGGCGGGGTCACGCCGCAGAGCCCCGTCGCCGGCCATCCCGAGATCAACTGGACCATGCTGCTGCTCGGCTTCGCCGGCATGGTGGTGGGCCAGTTCATGGCCATTCTGGACATCCAGATCGTCGCCGCCTCCCTGCCCCAGATCCAGGCCGGGGTCGGCGCCTCGGCGGACGAGATCAGCTGGATCCAGACCGCCTATCTGATCCCCGAGGTGGTGATGATCCCCCTGTCCGGCTTCCTGTCGCGGCTATGGGGCACCCAGAAGCTGTTCCTGGCCTCGTGCGCCGGCTTCGTCCTGATGAGCATCGCCACGGGCCTGTCGACCTCCATCGACATGATGATCCTGTTCCGGGCCATCCAGGGCTTCGTCGGCGGGGCCATGATCCCGACCGTCTTCGCCGTGGCCTTCACCGCCTTCCCGCCGGACAAGCGGGTCACGGCCAGCGTGGTCATGGGCCTGATCGTCACCCTGGCCCCGACCGTCGGCCCGACCCTGGGCGGACACCTGACCGAATGGCTCAGCTGGCGCTGGCTCTTCTTCATCAATGTGGCGCCGGGCCTGCTGGTCCTCTTCCTGGTCGGCCGCTACGGAAACTTCGACAAGGGCGACCCGTCCCTGGCCAAGGGCTTCGACTGGTGGGGCCTGGGCTTCATGGCCGTCTTCCTGATGAGCATGCAGTATGTGCTGGAGGAGGGCGCCAGGAACGACTGGTTCGACGACACCTCCATCCTGCTGCTGGCGGTGGTCGCGGCCGTGGCGGGGCCGGTCTTCGTCTGGCGCTCTCTGACCTATCGCCAGCCGATCGTCGAGTTGCGCGCCTTCACCAACCGCAACTTCCTGGTCGGCTTCATCATGACCTTCACGGTGGGATTCGCCCTGTTCGGCGGCACCTTCCTGCTGCCGCTGTTCCTGGGCCGGGTGCGTGATTATTCGTCGGCCGAGGTGGGCACCACCATGGTGGTTTCCGGCCTGGCCATGTTCGCCACCGCCCCCTTCGCCGGGCGGCTGGTGCGCAAGATGGACGCCCGCATCCTGATGTTCGGCGGCTTCATGATGTGCGCCTGGGGCATGTGGGAGGCGCGGCTGGTCACGGACGAATGGGGCTTCTGGCAGTTCGCCTCGGTCCAGGCCTTCCGGGGCGTCGGCGTCATGCTGGCGATGATCGCCTCGCAGCAGGTGACCATGGCCACCCTGCCGCCGCACATGGTCAAGAACGCCTCGGGTCTGGTGAACCTGTCGCGCAACGTCGGCGGGGCCTTCGGCCTGGCGATCCTGAACACCGGCCTGACCACCAATACCGCGGTCCATATCGGCGAGCTGACCAGCGGCATCACCCAAGGCGACCAGGCGATGCGTCAGATGATGGCCGGCATGGCCCAGAGGTTCGCGGGCACCATCGACCCGGCCGCCTCTGCGATGAAGGCCGTCTATGGAATTCTGCAGAAACAGGCCACGACCATGGCCTTCGGCGACGCCTTCGCCCTGCTGGGCATCATGTGCGCCGGCGCCGCCTTCGTCACCCTGCTGGCCCAGCCGGTCAAGACCCAGCCGGGCGCGCCCCCGTCGGACGCCCACTGATGGCCCGCCGCCGGGGTCAGGTCGACGAGAAGAAGAGCGAGGCCATCCTCGACGCCGCCGCGACCCTGTTCGCGGACAAGGGCCTGGCGGTGTCGATGGACGAAATCGCCCGCGTCGCCGGCGTCTCCAAACAGACGGTCTACAACCGCTTCGCCTCCAAGCTGGAGATCGCCCGGGCCATGGCGGGCCAGAGGTCCGACGCCATCGTCGCCCCGCTGAAGACGGCCGGCGCCCCGGTCGAGGTGCTGGAGGCCCTGGCCCTGCTCCTGCTGGAACGAATCTGCCACCCGGACAAGGTCGGCTCGATGCGCGGCGTGGTGCTGATGTCGACCGAAGCTCCCGAGATCGCCCAAGCCGTCTATGAGGCCGGGCCCCTGCGCAGCCTGAAACTGCTGTCGGCCTGGCTGGCGGACCAGACGCGCGCGGGCCGGCTGAACGTGCCCGACCCCGACGGGGCGGCCGAGATGTTCTCGGGCCTGGTCCTGGGCCACGGCCATCTGCGGGCCATGCTGAACGTGCCCCAGATCGACGCCGACCACCGCCTCCGCCGCGCCCGCGAGGCCGCACGGGTCTTCGTCGCGGCCTATGCGCCGACCGCCTATGCGCCTGGCCAGGATCGCGCTAGTTGAGACCCGCCGCGTAGAGGAGTTCGCCCATGCTGATCCACCTGTCGTCCTGGCCCGAGATCGACGCCCAGATCGCGTCGGGCCGGCCCCTGTCGAAGACGGTCGTCGTGCCGATCGGCTCCAACGAGCAGCACGGGCCGACGGGCCTGTTGGGCACCGACTGGCTGTGCCCCGAGATCATCGCCCACGAGGCCGAGCGTTCGGACGCCGCCCTGATGGTCGCCCCCACCTTCAACATCGGCATGGCCCAGCACCACCTGGCCTTCGCCGGCACCATCTCCTTGCGCCCCTCCACCTTCATGGCCGCCATCACCGACTGGGTCTCGTCGCTCAGCCGCCACGGGTTCGAGCGGATCTATTTCCTCAACGGCCACGGCGGAAACGTCGCCACCATCGAGGCGACCTTCTCGGAAATCTACGCCGAGTGGAGCTTCATGGAGGAGGAGCCGCCCTTCATCCTGAAGCTGAAGAACTGGTGGGACCTGCCGGGCGTCCAGGGCCTGTGCAACTCGATCTTCCCCACCGGCCACGGCATGCACGCCACCCCGTCCGAGATCGCCGTGACCCAGGCCGCCTATCCCGACCGGATCAAGACGGCGGAATACGCCCCCAAGATCGCGCCCAGCGGCCCGATCCGCGACGCCCTCGACTATCGCACCCGCTTCCCCGACGGCCGCATCGGCTCCGACCCGGCCCAGGCCAGCCCCGAAAAGGGCCGCCGCATCATCGACCTGGCCGTCCCCGCCCTGCTGTCCGACGTCGCGGCCTTCGCCGCCGAGGCCCGGCCCGGAGACGCGTCCTGACCCGCAAGACCTGCGCCACCGGCGTTCCAACACCGGCTGTTCTGGGCGCCGAAATGCTGTCCGCCTCGGCCGAGGTCATCGCGGCGCGCACCACCCTGATGGTCCACGGCCTGACCGATCCGGCCGGCCAGGACAGGGTCGAACTGTCGCTGATGAGCTCGGAAAAGACCGAGGCCCTGTCCGCCTCCGCCGCCGCGCTCGCCGCCAGCGCCGGGACCGTCGGCAAACGCCTGGGCCAGGCCGCCCTGGACGAAGGCGCACGCGCCCTGCAAGTGGCGACTGAAATCGCCGGCGCCCGGACCCCGGCCGAGGCCGCCCAGGCCCAACTCCGCTACGCCCTGGGCTGGTGGACCCGCGCCGCCGGCCAGGCCCAGACCCTGACCGCCGAACTGACCCAGGCCCAGACCGACGCCCTCACGCCCATCCACAAGACCGCCGTCGCCAACGCCAAGCGGTTGAGGAAGTCGTAGGGGCAACCGCTCACCCCCGTCATCTTCGGGCTTGACCTGGGATGCGGACATTCGGACTAGCGCGGCGAGCAAAAGGGCCTAGCCGGACGCATCAAGCGATGCTGCTAGGTGATCCACGATGGCCCGTACTTTCGCTGACGGCCGCGGCCCCGCCGGAAAAACAGCGTAAACCTCGGCGGGTTCGAGACGATAGCGATCGAGCAATTGTACAAGCTGGCCGCTGCGCAGTTCTTCTCCTGCCATGACGCGGGTGGCCAGCGCGACTCCGAGCCCTGCGACTGCGGCTGCAAGGACCCCTGGCGCCGAGTTGATCCAGAGTTTCGCCGAGACATCGACTGACGTAGCGGTGTGATTGTGCGTGAAGCGCCAGCTCTCGCGGCCGAACAATCCGTGCTGGACAATGCAATCGTGCCCGGCGAGTTCAGCGGGGCTTGCAGGCTCGCCACGTGAAGAGAGATAGGCGGGCGCGGCGACCACCAGCCGTTCGACCCGCGCGATTCTGCGAGCGCCGAAGGTGGAGTCGTCGAGCGGCCCGACTCCTAGGCGTATGGCCACGTCGACCCCCTCCGTGACGAGGTTCTGGCGCGCGTCGCTCATGACAATTTCGACTCGAAGATCCGGATGCAGCGGCAGGAACGTCGCCAGCGCCGGAATGACCGCGCGCGCGCCATAGAGCACCGGCATGGCGAGGCGGAGCACGCCGTGCAGCGAGTCAAGCCCTCGGGTCGCCTGCTCGGCCTCCTCCATCTCCGCGAGCAGATGTCTTGCACGCTCCAGGTACAGAGACCCGGCTTCCGTCAGGGAGATGCTGCGGGTAGTGCGCAACAACAGCGTCGTGCCCAGACGCGCCTCCAGCGCGCCGATGATGCGCGATACCGAGGGCTGCGATAGGTTCAGCTCGCGGGCCGCCCGCGAAAGGCCGCCGCCCTCGGCCACGCGGACGAAAACGGCCATCTCCTGCCAACGGTCACTCATTCGAAATCCGAATATAACCTGTTCGAATTCGACTGATACACGGCCTCTGGCGGATAGCCTAATTCCTCTCTCACGGCGATCACGCCGTCTCATCGTTTGATCTTCGGTAGGTTATTGCCGAACTCAATCGATACCTAAAAATACGGAGCGAGTTCCAATGTCGATCAAGATTTATGGCGACCCAGGCTCGGGAAGCCTGCGTCGCGTCACGTCAGCATCAGCCGCGATGGGCGTGCCGATCGAACGCGTGAACATCGACCTCTTCAAGGGCGAGAGCCACACGCCGGAGTTCCTAGAGCTCAATCCGCACGGCCTTTCGCCTGTGATGGTGGATGGCGACTTCGTTCTCTACGAGTCTTCGGCGATCAATCTTTATCTCGCGGAGAAGGCGGGCAGCGACCTCGCCGGCGCCACGACGCGCGAACGGTACGAGATCCTTCAGTGGATGTTTTGGTCGGGCGAACAGTGGCGGGTCTTCGCGACGCTCACCTTCGACGAGGTGCTCGCCAAGCGTTTCGTGGGCCTGCCTGCGGACGAGACCATCGTGCAGTTGGCGTTCGCCAAAATCCGCGCTGCGGCAGCGGTGCTGGACGCCCATCTCGCGGATCGACAGTTCATCGTCGGCGATCGGCTGACGCTGGCCGACCTCGATATCGCAGGACCTTTCTCGCAGAATGAGCGGACCAAAATCCCGCTCAACGAATTCCCTAACTTGGTCGCTTGGCAGCAGCGACTGTTGAAGACGGCGCCCGCGTGGGCCGCCACCAAGCAGGAGGTCGATGCTCGCATCGACGGCGCTCTCGACGCGGCCGGAATCAAACTGTGAAGCTTAGCGCCGACGCCTTCAGGCGTCGGCGCATTGCGCACAAGCCGAGCTAGTGGCCAACGCTGCACGCCCGAAATCCCCCTCACCTCAGCGGCAAAAACAACTCCGCCGCCGCCCCCTCTCCGGCTCCCCCAGGAACTCAGCATCCGGGCATGATCGTGGTCCAGCGCCGTCGTCATCATCCTCATCCGTCGTGATGAGGCCACCTTGGCGCCGGACGCCGTCGCGCGCTCGACCGATCTTGCGGTTTGAAACGGCCCCTGACACGAGGACCGCCTAAGCTGCTCCGGTCCCCTTGTCGCGATGCGGGCATCCCGGCCAGCAGCAGGGGCGGCGTTTGCCGTCGCTCAGGTTCTCGCGACCCCAGTCGATCCGCTTGAGCCGGGTCTCGGCCTTCTTAGCCGACTCGACCCAGCAGATCCATTCGTTGCGGGCCAGGGGGGTGATCGCCGTCCAGGTCGCCAGGGCTGCGGCGTCGCGGCTCAGCGCCGCCCGCAGATCGGCGGGCAGGGGGTGGACGACGCCGCCGGGCAGGTCTGCATCCTCAGCCATGCGCCATTTTCGCAGCCCCGGATTTGCGCCGCAAGCCGTGTCCTGCCCACCCCGTGGGGCGGGGAAGTCAGGCGACCTCGACCACCTTCAGCTTGGGCTTCTTGAGCTTGGAGGTCTTGGCCGGGCGGACCGCCTTCTTGGCGGCCTTTTCGGCCTTCTTGGCTTCCTTCTCGGCCATCTTCAGCGCCTTCTTGGCGGCCTTGGCCTCGGCCTTGGCGGCGTCGGGGGCGGCGTCGGCGGCGGCGGCCAGTTCAGCCAGCTGGGCCAGGAAGGTCTCGCGCTGGCCCTTGGGCAGCAGGGCCATGATCCGCTTGTCGGCGGCCTCGACCAGCGGGCGGGCGGCCTCAAGCCGGGCGGCGCCCTCCGTGGACAGACGGACCGCCTTGGCGCGGGCGTCCAGGGTCGAGCGTTCGCGCTCCAGCAGGCCCTTGGCGGTCATGCGGGTGACCAGGTCGGCCAGGGTCGAGCGGTCGATGCCGGTCATCCGCACCAGTTCGGTCTGGGTCAGACCCGCCTTCAGCGAGGCGGCCTCAAGCACGGCGAACTGTCGCTGGGTCAGGCCGTCGGCGCCCATTTCCTCGGAATAGATGTCCAGGGCCAGTTGCAGGGCCCGGTGCATCAGGTGACTGGGCGAGGTGGCCAGAGGCCCGACCTTGCGTAACGACTTGCCAGACTTGACCATATCGACCGTCCCCCGAGTGTCTTTCGTCCGCATGCGTACCAGCCGCGCTTTACGATTTGACGCGACACGTATGTCACTTCCGCGACATTCTGTCTGTAGGCTCCCGTGGTTCCGTCAGGTGCGCGCGCTACATTCCCGTGTCGGGAGAAATGGGACCGGGCTCCTCGTCCTTGGTCATGTTCTTCATGATCAGCGGCACCTGGGACAGGCCGAAGATCGAGGCGGCGATCCACAGGACGCCGCGGAAACTGGTCCAGACGTCGTTCGGATTTGGGGTGTCGCGGCCCAGGGCGTGCCAGAGGGCGGTCACGGCGGCGGGGCTGCGGAAAATCTCGTTCAGGATCGCCACCGCCAGGAAATACAGGCCGTAGCGCAGGGTCAGGGTGCGCCAGGCGGCGTCATTGACCTTGATGGCCGAGCCCAGCAGGGCCTTGAACGGATATTTCTTCAGCGGGATCGACCCCAGCAGGATCACCGCCAGCAGGCCGTTCTGCACCGTCAGCTTCAGCTTCACATAGAGGTCGTCATGGGTGAGGACGGTCAGCAGGCCGAACACCAGGGCGAACAGGCCGGTGATCAGCGGCAGGGGGGCGAAGCGCCGCTCCACCGCATAGCCGATGATCAGGGCCAGGCCCGAGGCGCCGACCAGGACCCAGGTCGCCAGGATCATGTCCCGGCTGACGAAATAGCTGATCATGAAGGCGGCCAGGGCGCCGAAATCGACGAGCTGGCGGATCCACTGGCGGTTCTTCTTCGGTTCGGGAGAAGCGGTCGTGTCGGTCATGTCAGTCTTCCAGTCCCACCAGCGAGCGGGAAAAGGCGCGGGCGTCGAAGGGTTGCAGGTCGTCGATCCCCTCGCCCACGCCGATCAGCATAAGCGGGGCGTCGGAGGCCTGGGCCACGGGCACCAGAACCCCGCCGCGCGCAGTGCCGTCCAGCTTGGTCATGACGATGCCGGTGACGAAGGCGGTGCGGCCGAAAATCTGTTCCTGGGCCAGGGCGTTGCGGCCGACCGTGGCGTCCAGCACCAGCAGGGTGTCGTGGGGGGCCGCCGGATCGATCTTCTTCAGCACGCGCACGATCTTGAGCAGTTCGTCCATCAGGGCGGACTTGTTCTGCAGCCGGCCGGCCGTATCGACCAGGACGACGTCGAACCCCTCGGCCCGCGCCTTGGCGTAGGCGTCGAAGACCAGGCCGGCGGCGTCGGCCCCGTCGCGACGGCTCTCGAACTCGGCCCCCGCCCGGTCGGCCCAGACCTTCAGCTGTTCACGGGCTGCGGCGCGGAAGGTGTCGCCGGCGACGATCATGACCTTGGCGCCCTTGGCCGTCAGGTCGGCGGCGATCTTGCCCAGGGTCGTGGTCTTGCCCGAGCCGTTCACCCCGACGAACAGGACGACATAGGGTTTGGGCCCGCTCAGCGGGTCGAAGGCCGCCTGGCGCGGCGACAGTTCGGCGGCGACGGCCTCGGCCAGGGCCTCCTTGACCTCATGTTCCTGGGCGTCCTTGCCGAACTTCAGCGCGCGGAAGCGTTCGACGATCCGGGCCGAGGCGGCGGGGCCGAGATCGCTTTCCAGCAGATGCTCCTCCAGCCGCTCCAGCGCCGCCTCGGACAGGGGTTCCTTGACGAAGCTGGCGACGACCTGGTCGGTCATCTGTTTGGAGGAGCGCGAGAGCCCCGCGGACAGGCGCTGGAACCAGCCCTTTTTCGGCGTATCGGTCATCGGATGGCTTTAGCGGCGGCGGAGGCCGACGTCATCCGCATTCGCATGCAGACGGCGGCCTGCGTCATCGGGCGCCGGGGCGGGGATTTCAGACTCTCGCGGGAAAAAACAGAGTCTAGATAGTATGAATCGTCTGAAATCCGCCCTCTCCGCCGTGTCCGTCCTCTGAACCGCAGACTATGAGGCCGACGGGAGCCCAGGCTGGGAAAAGACCCCGAAGATTCGGCAAGACCTTGAAATCCCTGATGAAGCACCAGCGTCATTGTGACAGTTGGCGGATGGGGCGCGGCGCCGACACGGCAGAAACAGCCGCTTGCGGCGCCAGAATGACGAATATACATTTCATATACGAATCATATAGTCCGGAGTCAGGCCTTGGGCATCGTCAATATCGAGGACGCGCTGCACGAACAGCTGCGTCGCGCCAGCAAGGCCTCCTATCGGTCCATCAACGCCCAGGCGGCCTTCTGGATAAGGATCGGCCTGTTGTGCGAGACCAATCCGGGCCTGACCTTTCAGGACCTGGTGGCGCGTGAGCTGAAGGCCGCAGGCGTGGACGCGACGGCCCTGACGGATGCGGCTGCATGACCAAGACCCCCGCCGAGGTCGAGTTGATGGCCGAGGCCGGGCGCCGGCTGGCCTCGGTCTTCACCCATCTGGATGGGCTGGCGCTGGCCGGCATGACCACGATGGAGATCAATGACCGCGTCGAGGCCTTCATCGTCAATGACCTTCAGGCCCGGCCCGCCAGCAAGGGCCAGTACGGCTATGGGTTCGTGCTGAACAGTTCGCGCAATCAGGTCGTCTGCCATGGCGTGCCGTCGGCGGACGAGGTGCTGAAAAGCGGCGACATTGTCAATCTGGACATCACCCTGGAAAAGGACGGCTTCATCGCCGATTCCAGCAAGACCTATCTGATCGGGACCGTGGGGCCCCAGGCGCGGCGGCTGGTCCGCACCACCTATGAGGCGATGTGGAAGGGTATTCAGGCCGTGCGGCCGGGGGCGAAGCTGGGCGACATCGGCTTCGCCATCGAACGGCACGCCAAGAAGGCCGGCTATTCGGTCGTGCGCGAATACTGCGGCCACGGCATCGGCCGCGAAATGCACGAAGACCCCCAGGTGCTGCATTTCGGCAGGGCGGGCACGGGCGTGACCCTGCGCGAGGGCATGGTCTTCACCATCGAACCCATGCTGAACCAGGGCCGCCGAACGGTGCGGACCGAGGACGACGGCTGGACCGTGGTGACGGCGGACGGGATGCTGTCGGCCCAGTTCGAGCATACGGTGGCGGTGACAGGGGACGGGGTGCGGGTGCTGACATTGCGGCCCGAGGAGAAGCGGGCGGCCTAGCGCGAAGTCGTCACTTTCGATGCTCAGTTGCGCCCCCGCATGCTAGAGTGGGGTGAAAGACGCTCAGACGCGTCTGAACCCGAGGCTTGATGCTCACACTGAGCGTCGCGACGGGATCGGAAAGGGAGGCTCATGGCTCCCGTATCTCAAGATGAAGATCTGGGCTCCGCCCTGGCCCTGGCGGTCATTTCGGTGTCCAGCGCACCGCTGCTGCTGATGGACGAGGCGTTCGACATCGTCGCCGCCAGCCAATCCTTCCTGATGGAATTCGGGCTGGACGGCGATGCGGTGGTCGGGCGGTCGATCTTCGACCTGGGCGGCGGGGAATGGAACCTGCCCCGGCTGCGCTCCCTGCTGGGCGCGGTCGGTTCCGGCGGTGCGGACGTGCCCGACTATCAGCTGGAAATGCCGTTCCGGACCGCCGCGACCCGCAGCCTGAAACTGAACGCCAAGCGCCTGGCCTTCTCCGACGTCCAGCCCGTGCGCCTTTTGCTGACCATCGTGGACGTCACGGCGGACAAGGCGGCCCAGAAGAAGATGGACGACCTGGTGCGGCAGAAGGAGGTTCTGCTTCAGGAGGTCCAGCACCGCGTCGCCAACAGCCTGCAGATCATCGCCAGCGTGCTGCTGCAGACCGCGCGGAAGACGGAATCGATCGAAAGCCGCGCCCATCTGACCGAGGCGCACAACCGCGTCATGTCGGTCGCCGAGGTCCAGCGCCAGCTGTCCCTGAACAAGGTCGGCGAGGTCGCGCTGAAACCCTATCTGGCGCAGTTGTGCGGCAGTATCGGCGCCTCGATGATCGCCGACCATGATCTGGTGCGGATCGAGGTCAGCGGCGACGCCAGCGCCCTGGACGCCGAGGTCTCGGTCAGTCTTGGCCTGGTCGTCACCGAACTGGTGATCAACGCCCTGAAACACGCCTTCCCCAACGGGCGGAAGGGCGTGGTCAGCGTCGATTTCCAGTCGCGGTCCGAGGATTGGGATCTGACGATTTCCGACGACGGCGTCGGCATGCCGAAGAACCCGGACGATTCAGAAGCCGGCCTGGGAACCGCCATCGTCAAGGCCCTGGCCAGCCAGCTCGACGCCACGATCACCGTCAAGGACCTGGCCCCCGGCACGGAGGTCTCGGTGCTGCATCGCAAGACCGACGAAGAGACGGCGGCCGCGCCGGCGGTCTAGGCGCGTCGGCAGGCGACGTCGGACGGGGGGATTCTCTCCCGTCGTCATTCCGGCCTATATGAAGGCTGACGACCGGCGCGCGCCGGGATGAACGGACGACCCCATGGCCGAGCCCCTGCCCTTCCATTCCCCCAAGACCCACGGCTTCGTGCGGGTGGCTGCGGCCACGCCCGTCAGCCATGTGGGCGACCCGAAGGCGAACGCCGAGGAACACCTGGCCCTGATCCGTCAGGCGGCCGATCAGGGCGTGGACCTGATGGTGTTTCCGGAGCTGTCGCTGTCGGCCTACGCCATCGACGACCTGCATATGCAGGCGGCCCTGCTGGACGAGGTGGAGCGCCAGATCGCGGTCATCGCCCAGGCGACGGGCGAGCATGATCTGGTGGCGGTGGTAGGGGCGCCGATCCGCAACGGCGACGCCCTGTACAACTGCGCCGTGGTGATGGGCGCAGGCGAAGTGTTGGGCGTCGTGCCCAAGACCTATCTGCCCAACTACCGCGAATATTACGAGAAACGCTGGTTCGCTCCGGCGACGGCCCGCGCCGAGGACGTGATCCGTCTGAACGGCGAGACGGTGGACTTCGCCCCCGGCCTGGTGTTCGAGGCGGTCAACCGGCCCGGCTTCGTCTTCGCGGTCGAGATCTGCGAGGACTATTGGGCCCCCCTGCCCCCCTCGACCCGCGCGGCCCTGGCGGGGGCGCGCATCCTGCTGAACCTGTCAGCGTCGAACATCGTCATCGGCAAGGCTGACGAGCGCGCCATGCTGAGCGCCAGCCATTCGGCCCGCACCCTGTCGGCCTATGTCTTCACCGCCTCGGGCTGGGGCGAGAGCACCACCGACCTGGCCTGGGACGGTCAGGCGACCATCCACGAACTGGGGTCGAAACTGGCCGAGGGCGAGCGGTTCGCCCTGGAGAACCACCTGACCCTCGCCGACGTCGACGTGGACCGGATCGGGCTGGATCGCCTGAGAAACGGCACCTTTTCCGAATGCGCGCGGGTCGAGGGCGAACCGGCGACCGTCGTCCCCTTCATGGCGCGCGAGGACGTGGTGGAGAGCGAGCTGATCCGGCCGCTGGACCGTTTCCCCTTCGTGCCGGACGAGGCCGGACGGCTGGATCAGGACTGCTACGAGGCCTTCAACATCCAGGTCCAGGGCCTGATGCGCCGGATGACGGCGACCAATGGCGAGCGGCTGGTCATCGGCGTGTCGGGCGGGCTGGATTCGACCCAGGCCCTGCTGGTCGCCTGCCGCGCCTTCGACCGGCTGAACCTGCCCCGGACCAATATCCTGGGCTTCACCATGCCCGGCTTTGCGACCTCGGACGGGACCAAGTCCAACGCCTGGGCCCTGATGAAGGCTCTGGGCGTGACCGGGGCCGAGATCGACATCCGCCCCGCCGCCGAACAGATGTTCAAGGACATCGGCCACCCCTATGCGGCGGGCGAACCGGTCCACGACATCACCTTCGAGAACGTCCAGGCGGGGCTGCGGACCGATTATCTGTTCCGCCTGGCCAACCAGAACCGGGCCTTCGTCCTGGGCACCGGCGACCTGTCGGAACTGGCCCTGGGCTGGGCCACCTATGGCGTCGGCGACCATATGAGCCACTACAACGTCAACGGCGGGGTGGCGAAGACCCTGATCCGCCACCTGATCCGCTGGGTGGCCGACCGCGAACTGGTCGGGGCCGAGGCGAGCCCGACCCTGCACGCCATCCTGAACACCGAGATTTCGCCCGAACTGGTGCCGGCCAAGGACGGCGTGATCCAGTCCACCGAGGGCACGGTCGGCCCCTATGCGCTGAACGACTTCTTCCTGTTCTACATCAGCCGCTTCGGCCTGAAGCCGTCCAAGGTCGCCTTCCTGGCGCACCAGGCCTGGAGCGACGCCGGCGCCGGACATTGGCCGGCCAACACGCCGGAGAACGAGCGGGTCGAGTACGACCTGGCGACCATCAAGGCCTGGCTGCGGAAATTCCTGATCCGCTTCTTCCAGACCGCCCAGTTCAAACGCTCGGCCCTGCCGAACGGGCCGAAGGTGGTGACCGGCGGCTCCCTGTCCCCGCGCGGCGACTGGCGCGCCCCGTCGGACGGCAATGCTCGGGTGTGGCTGGACGAACTGGACGCCAACGTGCCGGACGCCTGACGGCGTCGGTTCCTTGTTCGGGCTATCGCGCTTCGCGCTACTTGAGCCCGCGAATTCGAGCTATCGCGCTTCGCGCTACTTGAGCCCGCGAATTCGAGCTATCGCGCTTCGCGCTACTTGAACCCGCGAATTCGAGCTATCGCGCTTCGCGCTACTTGAACCCGCGAAATCGCTCATATCCACATTCGAAACGCGGATATTGCGTGACGCATGGGGTCCACGCCGCTAGAAGCTTCGCCATGACCGAAGACGTGACCAAAGACTCAAACGGCAACATCCTGGCCGACGGCGACAGCGTGACCCTGATCAAGGATCTGAAGGTCAAGGGCTCGGGCGGCGTGACGCTGAAGCGCGGGACCCTGGTCAAGAACATCCGTCTGACCGGCGACACCGACGAGATCGAGGCCAATGTCGACAAGGTGCGCGGCCTGGTCCTGCGCGTCGAGTTCGTGAAGAAGGCCTAAGCCCCCTTTTCATCGGGCGATGCAGCCGCCATCTAGCGGCCTATGACCGACACCCTCGACGCCCCCGTTTCGACCGCCGCACCCCAGAATTCTGGCGGCAAGATCCCCGTCACCGTCCTGACCGGCTATCTCGGCGCGGGCAAGACCACGCTGCTGAACCGGATCCTGACCGAGGATCACGGCAAACGCTACGCCGTCATCGTCAACGAGTTCGGCGAGATCGGCATCGACAACGACCTGGTGGTCGGCGCCGACGAGGACGTGTTCGAGATGAACAACGGCTGCGTCTGCTGCACGGTGCGCGGCGACCTGATCCGCGTGGTCGCCGGCCTGATGAAGCGCCAGCGTCCCGGCAAGCCGGCCTTCGACGCCATTATCGTCGAGACCACGGGCCTGGCCGATCCCGGGCCGGTGGCCCAGACCTTCTTCGTCGACGAGGACGTCAAGGCCAAGACCCAGCTGGACAGCGTCACCACCCTGGTCGACGCCAAGCACGTGATGGCGCGTCTGGACGATTCAAAAGAGGCCCGCGAACAGGTGGCCTTCGCCGACCGGATCATCCTGAACAAGGTCGATCTGGCGACCCCGGAAGAGCTGGACGCGGTCGAGGCCCGGCTGCGGGCGCTGAACCCGCTGGCGCCCATCGTGCGCGCCGAACGGTCGAACGTGCCGCTGGACCAGGTGCTGGGCCTGGGCGCCTTCGATCTGGAGCGGATTCTGGAGGTCCAGCCCGATTTCGCCAACCCGCCGCACGGCGCGGACGGCCATGTGCACGACGAGCACTGCGGCCACGACCACCACCATCATGACCACGACCACGGGCATGATCATTCGCACGGCGACCATTCCCACGACGCGCATTCCCATGGCGCGAGGGGTCACGCCCACCAGGACGACATCAAGGGCATCTCCCTGTCGCTGGACCGTCCGCTGGACGGCGCCAAGTTCACCGCCTGGCTGGACCGGCTGCTGGGCGAGCAGGGTCAGAACATCCTGCGCGCCAAGGGCATCATCGACGTCCAGGGCGAGAACCGCCGTCTGGTCTTCCAGGCCGTCCACATGATCCTGGAGGGCGATCTGCAGCGCGAATGGGGCGAGAACGAACGCCGCTGGAGCCGCGCCGTCTTCATCGGCCGCGAACTGGACGAGGCCGCGCTGCGGGCCGGGTTCGAGGGTTGCGCGGCCTAGAACGACCTTCCCCCGCTTGCGGGGGAAGTGTCAGGTCGTGGCGCGTAGCGACACGCCTGACGATGGGGGAAGTCTCTTCTGAACGAAGACTTCCCTCTCCGACCCTGGTTCGCTGCGCGAACGACGGGCCACCTCTCCCGCAAGCGGGAGAGGGTAAGAAAAAGGCCGGCGGATCGCTCCGCCGGCCTTTCTATCAGGCAGCCGGTTCGGCTCAGCCCTTCTCGAACAGCTTGTTCCAACGGCGCTTGTCGCGGGCCTTCCAGGCGCCGCGGTGGTAGGCGTCGGAGCCGATCAGGGGGACGACGGTGGTGGCTTCGGCGAAGACCATCTGCTCGTGGGTGGTCTGGACCTTGCCCCAGGAGGCGGCCTCTTTCAGCGTCGAGGAGGAACAGGCGCCGTCGCGGACGTCGGCGACGGTGATCTGGACCGCATAACGGTGCATCTCGGCCTCGACGCCGAGGATTTCGGCGCAGACGACGGTGTCCTGGGCGAAATTCTTGGGCACGCCGCCGCCGACCATGAACAGGCCGGTGACGCCGGCGGCGATCTTGATGTCTGTCAGTTCGCGGAAGTCGGCGATGGCGTCCAGCATCAGATAGGGCAGACCGGCCGCGGCGCGTTCCTTCTGGTGCTTGACCAGGCCGAAGCCGGCCGATGAGTCGACGAAGGCCGGGCAGAAGATCGGCACGCCTTCTTCATAGGCGGTCTGGATCAGCGAGCCGGGCTTCTTGGCGTTGCCCTCGCTCAGCCACTTGCCCATTTCCCAGATGAACTCGCGGCTGGAATAGCCGCGCGGCTCCAGCCGGTTGGCGATCTCCAGGATGGTGTGGTCGCAGGCCTGGAGCTCTTCCTCGTCGATATAGGTGTCGTAGATCCGATCGACGTAGTTCTCGCGCAGGACGTTGTCGTCCACCTCGCCGGCGGCCTGATAGTGTTTGAAGCCCAGGGCCTCGAAGAAATCCATGTCGACGATCGAGGCGCCGGTGGCGACGACCGCGTCCACCATGCCGAACTTCACCATGTCGCGGTACACGTGCATGCAGCCGCCGGCCGAGGTCGAGCCGGCCAGGATCAGCCACGGCGAGCAGTCCTTGTCCTCGATGGCCATGGAGAAGATGTCGGCGGCGCGGGCGGTGTCGCGGCTCGAGAACGACATCTTGCGCATCGAGTCGATGATCGGGCGCGCGTCGAAGCTGGTGATGTCGACATGCTCGACGACGTTCTGCAGCAGCTGGGCCTTGGTGTTGGCAGTCATGGGTGACTCGTGAATCGTGAGGCGTGAATGGTGAAGTGCGGTCAGTCGTGCCGCCGTTGCTTCAGTCGCGTCGAAAGGGCGGAGAGCATACGCCCGATCCGCTCCATGTCGGCAAGCAAAGGCTGGAGATTGTCAGTCGTTAGATAGCCGAGACGCGCGCCGATGAGGAGATGGGTTTCGACCTCCGCGAGCGACCCGCGCGCGACGCCGAGGAAGTGGAAGAACTCACCCGTTCCGTTTCGGCCTGCGCCCTCCGCGATATTGGCGGCCACGCTGACGGCTGAACGACGAACTTGACTGATCAGGCCAAACCGCTCGTCAGACGGCCAGGAGACCGAGCAACGATAAACGGCTTCAACCCAATCAACCGAGAGCTTCCAGACGTCTAGATCGCGGTGAGTTCGCAAGTCGGTCATGGCTGACAATCACGACTCACGATTCACCTCTCACGATCAGCGTCGCGACTTCTTCCTCTGACCGGCCTTACCTTTCGGACGTGACAGACGCACGACCTTGCGGGCGTTCTCCTCGGCCGTGGTGCGCACGGTGGGGATGGAACGCGGCGCCAGGCCGTAGAGCGAGGCCATCGGGGCGTCTTCGACGATGGCGATGTCGTGTTCGCCATAGCCGTTGAAGCCGGTCGACATGGCGACGCCATAGGCGCCGAGCATGCCGATTTCGATGAAATCGCCTTCGCGGATGTCGGCCGGAAGCCAGAACGGACCCGGCATATGGTCGATCGAGTCGCAGGTCGGACCATAGAACTGGAACGCCTTCAGCTCGGACGCAGCCTCGCCGTCCCGGACCAGTTTGGTCGGGAAGGGCCAGCGCGAGTGGGTCGCGTCGAACAGCGAGCCGTAGGAGCCGTCGTTCAGATACAGGGCGTCGCCCTTGCGCAGGTCCACACGGGCCAGGATCGACGAGGATTCGGCGACGATGGCCCGGCCGGGCTCGCACCACAGCTCGGTCGTTTCCGACACCGGCATCTCGTTGAAGCCGCGATGGATGGCGTCGGCGTATTCGCTCATGTCCGGCGGAACCATGCCGGGATAGACCGAAGGGAAGCCGCCGCCGACATCGACGATGTCCACGATGACGCCCGCACGGCTGATCGAACGGCCGACCTGGGCCATGGCCGCCTGATAGGCGGTCGGGCGCATGCACTGGCTGCCGACATGGAAGCTGACGCCCATCAGCCCGTCCTTGACCGCCTGGCGCGTGGCCAGCAGCAAGGCGGGGGCCTGGTCGGCGGGAACGCCGAACTTGCCCGACAGGGTATAGGCGGCGCCGTCGGCCGAAACCGCCATGCGCACGATCAGGTTCAGGTCGTCCGCGCCGCCGGTGGCGTCGAGGATCTTGTTCAGCTCATCCACGCAGTCGAGCGAGAAGGTGCGAACGCCGTGTTCGAAATAGGCCTTGGTGATCGCAGACCGGCTCTTGACCGGATGCATGAAGGCCAGGCGAACGTCATGGCTGACCGAACGCACCAGTTCGATCTCGGCGATGGACGCCACGTCGAAGCCGCGAACCCCGGCCTCGATCAGGGTCTCGATGACCCAACGCGACGGATTCGCCTTCACGGCATAGAAGACGTCGGCTTTTAGATTATCCTGGAACCAAAGCGCCGCTACGGATACCGAACGCGGTCGCACGAGGGCGACGGGACGTTCAGGGGACCGCTCACGGACCAGGTCCAGGGGAAGCTGATACGTGCGCAATTCACGTAACCCCCTGCTAATTGTGAAACCCAGACCGGCGTTAGCAGCGCTTAACGGTTAGACCACGGGGTCCGCCGGAAGCCGCGATATGAGGGCATCGGACTGTCATGTAAAGGGGTTTTTTCGTGGCGGGGCCTGGGTTTGGACTGTCACAAATCCCCCGCGACAGTGTCACAGCCCCCCAGGGGCGCAACCTTGGCCTTTTCACGCCGTTGATGAACGGGAGGCGTGAATGAATCGATGGCTGTTCCTGTGGCGCAAGACGCGGCGCCAACTGTGGGTGCGGGCGACCGCCTACGCCGTCTTCGGCCTGGCGGCCTCGCTGCTGGCGGCGGCCCTGTCGCCCTGGGTGCCCCGGGACATGGCCGAGCGCCTGGGCGGAGAATCGGTCGAATCCATCCTGACCATACTGGCGTCCAGCCTGCTGGGCGTCGCGACCTTCTCGGTCGGGGCCATGGTGACGGCCTATACGTCGGTGTCGTCCGCCGCCAGCCCCAGGGTCGCGGCCCTGGTGACCAGCGACGAGGAAACCCAGAAGTCGCTGGCGACCTTCGTCGGCGCCTTCCTGTACGCCATCGTGTCGGTGACGGCGATCAACGCCCATTACTACGGCCAGAACGGCCGGGCGATCCTGTTCCTGTTCAGCCTTGCCATGGTCGGGCTGGTGGCGTTTCGCCTGCTGGCCTGGATCAACCGCCTGTCCAGCCTGGCGCGGGTCGGGCACATGATCGAGCTGGTCGAGTCCTATGCGCGGGATGCGCTGGAACAGCGCCGTGACCTGCCGCGACTGGGCGGCCGGGCGGGCGGCCTGGAAAACGGCGCCGTCGTCGTCGCCCCCGCCACCGGCTATGTCCAGAACGTCGATCCCGACCGGCTTCAGACCCTGGCCGAGGCGCGCGACTGTCAGGTCGAGGTCGTGGCTGCGCCGGGCGCCTTCGTGCGGCGCGGCGGGGTGCTGGCGCGCATCAGCCTGACCGCCTGCGACGACACGGCGCAGGCCGACTTCTGCTCGGCCTTCGCCCTGGGCGATTCCCGGTCCTATGATCAGGATCCGCGTTTCGGCCTGATCGTGCTGGGGGAGATCGCCGCCAAGGCCCTGTCTCCCGGCGTCAACGATCCCGGAACGGCGATCCAGATCATCGGCGCGGGCGTCCGCCTGCTGGACGTCTGGACGGCCGACGCCAGTCCGGAAAAACAGCCCCCGCATCGCGACCGGCTGTTCGTGCCGGGAATCGCCGACGCGGACCTGCTTGACGATGTTTTCGGACCGGTGGCCCGTTACGGGGCCGGAGACGTCGCCGTCGCCGTGCGGCTTCAGAAGGGCCTGAAGACTCTGGCGACGACGCCGGCCCTGGCCGGGGCGGTGGAGGTTCTGGCCCGCGAGGCGCTGGACAGATCGCGCGTCGCCCTGCCGATCGCCGCCGATGTCGCACGGGTCGAGGCGGCGGCCGAGGCCGGTTGAACGGGTCGGGTCTGGACGAGATTGCGCCTGCCGTGCGATTAAGACTTGCCCAGAAGCCTTTGTCGCGTCATGCGGCGCCCGTTCGCCACAGCCTCCCAGCGAGTTCATGACCTCATCCGCAGCCGCCGTCGCCCCCGGGCTTGTCCTGGCGCGTGACGTGTCGAAGACCTTCGGATCGCGAAAGGCGCTGGACGGCGTCTCGATCTCCGTGGCCTCGGGCGAGATGGTCGCCCTGATCGGCCCGTCGGGATCGGGCAAGTCCACCCTGCTGCGCTCCATCACCGGCCTGCAGTCCATCGATCCCGGCAAGGGGACGATCAGCGTCTTTGGTGAAACCGTCCAGAAGGACGGGCGCGTCACCGGCGCCGTGCGCCAGGCGCGCGGCAAGCTGGGCATGATCTTCCAGCAGTTCAATCTGGTCGGGCGGCTGAGCCTGTTCTCCAATGTCATGCTGGGCGCCCTGGGGCGTCTGCCGGCCTGGCAGGGCCTGCTGGGCCTGTGGCCCCAGGCCGACAAGGATCGCGCCATGGCGGCCCTGCACCGGGTCGGGGTCAGCGACTACGCCGGGCAGCGCGCCAACACCCTGTCGGGCGGCCAGCAGCAGCGGGGCGCCATCGCCCGCGCCATCGTGCAGGGCGCCAAGGCCATCCTGGCCGACGAACCCGTCGCCTCGCTGGACCCCGTGTCCGCCCGCAAGGTCATGGAGCTGCTGGTCGAGTTGAATCGCCGCGACGGCATGGGGGTGATCGTCACCCTGCACCAGGTCGACTACGCCATCCGCTACTGCGACCGCGTCATCGCGCTGCAGGGCGGCAAGATCGTCTATGACGGTCCCGCCACGGGCCTGGATCAACAGCGCCTGATCGATATCTATGGTCCTGAATTCGAGGACGCGTTCTGGGAGACCAAGGCATGAGCCCGTTTCAAGCTTCTTTGGCGCGTCGCTTCGTAGCGAAGGCCGGCGTCGCCGCCCTGGGCGCCGCAATGATCCTGGGCCTCGCCTCGTGCGGCGGGGGCGACGAGAAGCCGGCGGCCGGGACCATGCCGTCGGAACTGACCTTCTCCATCCTGTCGGCCGAGGGCCAGGCCTCTTCGGGCCCGCTGTGGCAGCCGCTGCTGGACGACATGTCCAAGGCCGTCGGCGTGCCGGTGAAGCCCTTCTTCGCGGGCAACTACAATGTCCTGATCGAGGCCATGCGGTTCAACCAGACCCAGGTAGCCTGGTTCTCGGCCAAGCCGGCCCTGGAAGCCGTCGACCGCGCCCAGGGCGAGGTCATCGCCCGCATCGTCGATCCCGAGGGTCGCGACAGCTACACCTCGACCCTGATCGTGCGCAAAGGCTCGGGCGTCACGCTGGACAAGGTGCTGGCCTGCGGCAAGCAGTATGATTTCGGCATCGGCGACGCCCAGTCGACCTCGGGCACGCTCGCCCCGCTGACCTTCCTGTTCAATCCCCGCGGCATCGTGCCGGCCCAGTGCTTCAAGACCGTGCGCTCGGCCAGCCACCAGGCCAACGCCTTCGCCGTCGCGACCGGCGTGGTGGACGTCGCCACCTCCAACTCGGTCAACACCGTCTTCATGCGCCGCGAGAACCCGCAGCTGGCGTCGCAGATCGAGGACATCTGGGTGTCGCCGCCGATCCCGGAATCCGGCATCGTCATCCGCGAGGATCTGGATCCGGCGCTGAAGGAGAAGCTGCGCAGCTTCTTCCTGACCTACGGCCAGGGCCAGGGCCCCGAGGCCGAGCGCCAGCGTCAGGTGCTGGCGGGCCTGAACTATTCAATGTTCCGCGCCGCCGACGATTCCTACCTGGACCCGGTGCGCGAGATGGTCGCCGACCAGAAGCTGAGCGAGGCCAGGGCCAAGAACGACCAGGCCGGCGTCGCCGCCGCCGAACGCGACCTGGCCGCCCTGCGCGCCAAGCGTGAGGTCCAGCCTTGACCGAAGCCAGCCTCGACATGGCGGCCAAGGGCGGCGTCGCCCCGACCGCCATTCCCTCGGCGCCGACCAAGTCGCTGTCGGCCACCCTGTTCGACCTGATGCTGTGGGGCGGTCTGGCGATCATCCTGATCGCCAGTTTCGGCAAGGTGGACATGCAGAATTTCGGCCGGCTGTTCTCGGGCTCGTCGAACATCTCCACCTATGGCGCCGACCTGCTGCGGCCCGACTGGGGGGCCATCTTCCCGCCGGGAGACTTCTGGACGTCGTTCACCCATGTCTTCACCCAGCCGACGACCAGTCTGGCGGGCCAGATGTGGCTGACGGTGCAGATCGCCCTGTGGGGCACCTTCCTGGCCGTCTTCATCGCCCTGCCCCTCAGCCTGATGGCGTCGCGCAACATCGCGCCCGGCTGGATGGTCTTCATCGTGCGCCGGTTCATGGACCTGCTGCGGTCGATCCCCGACCTGGTCATCGCCACCCTGTTCATCGTCGCCGTGGGCCTGGGTCCGCTGGCGGGGGTGCTGGCCCTGGCGCTGAACACCGGCGGGGTGCTGGCCAAGCTGTTCTCCGAGGCGGTCGAGTCGATCGACAAGGGGCCGGTCGAGGGCGTGCGCGCCACCGGCGCCGGCAAGCTGCACGAGATCGTCTGGGGCGTCTTCCCCCAGGTGGCGCCGCTGTGGACCTCGTTCGCCCTGTATCGGTTCGAATCCAACAGCCGCGCGGCTACTGTGCTGGGCCTGATCGGGGCCGGCGGCATCGGCCAGACCCTGTTCGAGAGCATCCAGGCCTTCGACTACAGCCGGGTCGCCGCCATCGCCATCGTCATCGTGGTCGCCGTGACCCTGATCGACACCCTGTCCCAGGTCATGCGCAAACGCCTGCTGTAACGGTGGGCGCCGTGCCCGGGACGCAGGAAAAACAGTCACACTCGTCTGGTCTAACCGTCGTGAAATCGATGCTCAGGGAGATCTTCAAATGATCCGCACACTGAAACTGGCGACGGCGGCCGCCGCCCTTCTGGCCCTGGCGGCCTGCGGCGACGGCGGTTCCGGCGGCGGCTCCAGCGCCCGTTCGGGCATCTGGTCGGCCGGTTCGTCGACCGTCTTCCCCTTCGCCACCCGCGTGGCCGAGAATTTCGCCCGCACCGCTGGCGGCGCCGCGCCCCGCGTCGAATCCCTGGGCACCGGCGGCGGCATCCAGGCCTTCTGCCAGGGCGTCGGCCCGAACACCCCGGACATCGCCAACGCCTCGCGTCCGATGAAGGCGTCGGAGTTCGACCTGTGCCAGAAGAACGGCGTCACCGACATCGTCGAGATCAAGATCGGCTTTGACGGCATCGTCGTCGCCACGGCCCGCAACGGCAACGGCTTCAACTTCGAACTGAACGACCTGTACGAAGGCCTGGCCAAGGAAGTGCCCGGCCCCGACGGCCAGTTCGTCGCCAACCCGGCCAAGACCTGGAACGAGGTCAACAAGGGCCTGCCGAACCAGCGGATCCAGGTCTATGGCCCGCCGCCCACCTCGGGCACGCGCGACGCCTTCCTGGAGCTGGGCATGACGCCGGGCGCCAAGCTGGTGCCCGCCGCCGCCGCCGTGGAAAAGGCCGACAAGGACCGGTTCGAGGCCCTGGCCCACACCCTGCGCGAAGACGGCGCCTGGATCGACTCGGGCGAGAATGACAACGCCATCGTCCAGACCCTGACCCGCACCCCCGGCTCGCTGGGCGTGTTCGGCTATTCCTTCCTGGAACAGAACCTGGACACGGTGAAGGCCGAGACCATCGACGGCGTCACCCCCAACGCCGACACCATCGCCAGTGGCGAATACCCGCTGTCGCGCAGCCTCTTCATCTATGTGAAGAAGGCCCATATCGGCGTGATCCCCGGCCTGCAGCAGTATATTCAGGAATTCCTCTCGGAAGGCGCCGCAGGCAAGGGCGGCTATCTGGCCGACCGCGGCCTGATCCCGCTGCCCGAAGACCAACTGGTCGCCCAGCGCGCGACCGCATCGGCCATGACCCCGATGCAGCGGCCCGCCAAGTAGGGCGGAACCGACGGCCGTCCTGCCCCTTCTTTCGCCGGTCCGCACCGGCTAAGAGGGGCGGGATAGCTGTCAGGATTCATTGATGACCACCAAGCCCGCGCGTCTGCGCAAGGCCGTTCTGCCCGTCGCGGGCCTCGGCACCCGCGTTCTTCCCGGCACCAAGACCACGCCCAAGGAACTGCTGAACGTCGTCGATCGGCCGATTCTGTCCTATATCGTGGAAGAAGCCCGCGAAGCCGGGATCGAACACATCGTCTTCGTCACCGGCCGCTCCAAGGGCGCCATCGAGGACTATTTCGATCACCAGATCGAGCTTGAGGCCCAACTGCTGGCCAAGGGCAAGATCGAGATCCTCGAAATGATGAACGCCGAGCTGGCCTCGGCCGGCGAGATGAGCTTCACCCGCCAGATGCAGCCCAAGGGGCTGGGACACGCCGTCTGGTGCGCCCGCGACATCATCGGCGACGAACCCTTCGCCGTCATCCTGCCCGACGTCATCGTCGATTCGCAGCCCGGCGCCCTGAAACAGCTGGCCGAGGTCTATGCCGAGACCGGCGGCAATATCATCGGCGTGGAATCCGTCGACGTCGAACAGGCCCACAAATACGGCATCGTCGATCCGGTCGGCCGTCAGGGCAACCGGATCGAGATGAAGGGGATGGTCGAGAAGCCCGCCCCCGGCACGGCGCCGTCCAATCTGTCGATCTCGGGTCGCTACATCCTTCAGCCGGAGATCTTCGACCTGCTGGCGACCCAGGAGAAGGGCGCCGGGGGCGAGATCCAGCTGACCGACGCCATGGCCCGCCTGATGGAGCGCCAGGCCTTCACCGCCGTCGAATACGCGGGCGTCACCCACGACTGCGGCGACAAGATCGGCCTGCTGCGCGCCAATGTGGCCCTGGCCCTGAAACGTCCCGACCTGGGCGAGGCGGCGCGGGCGGCGATTGCGGCCCTGCTTTAAGCACAGACCGACGATCTCCTTCCCCCCTGCGGGGGAGGGGCGTCGCGTCAGCGACGGGGCGGGGGCGGCAAGGCGACGCCGCTCAGATCTTCTAATGTCGGGGACGGGTCGCGCGGCCCTTCCCACCCGGCTTCGGCTCCGCCTTCGCCCCCCTCCCCCGCAGGGGGAGGGAGAAGACGTTGAGCCCGTGGCCTGCGCCTGCTAACCCTCCGCGCAAATCATCAGGAGACGTATCATGGCCGCTTCCGAAGGCTGGAACATGCCGACCGGCGAACTCATGAAGGGCAAGAAGGGCCTGATCATGGGGGTGGCGAACGCCAATTCGATCGCCTGGGGCATCGCCTCGCAACTGGCGGCCCAGGGGGCGGAACTGGCCTTCACCTATCTGGGCGAGGGGCTTGAGCGTCGGGTGCGGCCGCTGGCCGAGAGCGTGGGCGCCAGGCTGCTGATCCAGGCCGACGTCACCGACGACGCCTCGATGGACGCCGCCTTCGCCGAGCTGGAAAAGGAGTTCGGCACGATCGACTTCGTCGTCCACTCGGTCGCCTTCGCCAACAAGGACGAGCTGAAGGGGTCGTTCGTCGAGAACACCAGCCGCGACAGCTTCCTGCTGGCCATGAACATCTCGGCCTTCAGCTTCGTGGACGTGGCCAAGCGCGCGTCGAAACTGATGCCGAACGGCGGGTCGATGATCACCATGACCTACCTCGGCTCGGAACGGGCCATCCCAAACTACAACACCATGGGCGTGGCCAAGGCGGCGCTGGAGGCGGCGACGCGCTATATCGCCCGTGACCTGGGGCCCAAGGGCATCCGCGTCAACGCCATCTCGGCCGGCGCCATGCGCACCCTGTCGCTGGCCGGCATCTCGGGCGGCCGCGGCATGATCAGCCAGGGCCGCGCCATGTCGGCCATGAAGGAAGACACCTCGATGGAAGGCGTCGCCGGGGCGGCCCTGTGGCTGTGCTCGGACCTGGGCCTGTCGACCACGGGCGAAGTCGTCCACGTCGACGCCGGCTTCCACATGATGGGTCTGGCCGGCGACGAGGAATAGGGGCGTCCCCTGTCCATTTCCGAACCGTCCGCCCCCCTGCTGACGCCGTCCGCCGTTTCGGCGGCGGCGGTGGCGACCGTCGTCGGCTTCGGCGGCACGGTGGCCCTGGTGGTGCAGGCGGGTCAGGCGCTGGGCGCCCACCCCGCCCAGATCGTGTCGATGGTCACGGCCCTGTGCCTGGGCATAGGCGTGCCGGGCATGGTGCTGAGCTGGCGACTGCGGATGCCGGTCGTCCTGGCCTGGTCGACGCCCGGCGCGGCCCTGCTCGCGGCCTCCACTCTGGGGCTGGGCTGGGCCAACGCCGTCGGCGCCTTCGTCGTGGCGGGCGTGTTGATGCTGCTGACCGGCCTGTTGCCGGTCCTGGGACGGCTGGCCCAGAAAATCCCCGCCTCGGTCGCCTCGGCCATGCTGGCGGGCGTGCTGTCGCCCTTCGTGCTGAGACTGTTCAAGGTCGCGCCCGACGAGCTGACCTTGGCGGCCGGCCTGCTGGCCGTCTTCATCGTCGTGCGCCGCCTTTGGCCCGCCTGGGCCCTGCCCGCCGTCCTGGGCGCGGCTTTCGTCGTGCTGATGCTCAGGAACCAGATCGGCCTGCCGCCGGGGACCGGCCTGTTCGGGACGCTGTCGCCCGTCATCCCCGCCTTTGACTGGAAGGTCGCCGCCAGTCTGGGCCTGCCGTTGTTCCTGGTGACGCTGGCGTCGCAGAACCTGCCGGGCCTGGTGGTGTTGCGGGCCGCCGGATATGCGCCCCCGGCGAACCTCCTGATCCTGGCGACGGGCCTGACCAGCGTGATCGCCGCGCCGTTCGGGGCGCACGGAGTCAATCTGGCCGCCATAACCGCCGCCCTCTGCACCGGGCCGGACGCCCACCCGGATCCGGCGCGACGCTGGATCGTCGGGGTGATCTATGGCGGCTTCTATATCCTGGTGGCGCTGTTCGCGGCGCCTCTGGCGGGACTGTTCATCGCCATGCCGCCGGCGGTGCTGGCCATCATCACGGGCCTGGCCTTGATCGCCGCCCTGACGGGTGCGCTGAGCGCCATGCTGGCCAAGGCCGACGAGCGCGAAGCCGCCGTCCTGACCTTCGCCGCCACCGGATCGGGGATCGCCCTGTTCGGCATAGGCTCGGCCTTCTGGGGCCTGGTCGTCGGCTTCGCGGCCCTGGGCGCGCTGCGCTGGATCAGACCGAAAGCCTGATCCAGCGCCCCGGCCCCGCCGGGTCGCCTCAGTCCCGCAGCGACGCCGGGACCTGGCCGCCGTTTTCCGCCAGCTTGTTCCAGACCGCCCTGGACAGGGCGGTGTTCTGCTCGGCCGAGCCGTGTTCGCCGGCGTGGACGTTCAGTTCCTCGGCCAGTTCCTTGCGGGCGGCCAGGCTGGAATCCAGATCCAGCAGCTTCAGCAGATCGACGATCGAGGTGCGCCAGTTGCCGCCGCCGCCCCTGGATTCGGCCAGATCGCTGAGCACCGCCTCGACGTCGACCGGGGGCAGGACAGGCGCCGCCGTCGCAATGGGCGCAGCGCCCGGCGTGGGGGGCGCGCCGCCGACGGTCGGCGACGGCGCGGGGGCCGTCTTCGGTTTGTGGCCGGTGATCTTGTTCCAGATCGAAGAGAAGATGCCCATCGGTCGCGCTCCTGTTGGTGTGGCGAGACAACGCGGCCAATGGGCGAGGGTTCAGCCCCGCGCCGGAATCGCCAGCCCGCGCTGCACCGCCGGACGGGCCAGGCCGCGCTCCAGCCAGGCGGCGACGTGCGGGAAGTCGTTGAAGCCGACGATCTCGCCCGCCTCGTAGAAGCCGATCAGGTTGCGGACCCAGCCCAGCGTAGCGACGTCGGCGATGGAATAGTCGCCCCGGCCCTCGCCCACGATCCAGTCGCGGGGGGCGCCGCCATCATTGGCCAGCCGTGTTTCCAGCACGCCCAGCAGACGGCGGCTTTCGGCGACGTAGCGGTCGCGCGGACGCTTGTCCTCATAGTCCTTGCCGGCGAACTTGTGGAAGAAGCCCAGTTGGCCGAACATCGGGCCGATCGCGCCCATCTGGAACATCAGCCACTGGATCGTCTCATAGCGGGTCGCCGGATCGTTCGAGAGCAGTTTGCCGGTCTTTTCCGCCAGATAGATCAGGATGGCGCCGGACTCGAACAGGGCCAGCGGCTGTCCGCCGGGGCCGTCCGGGTCGAGAATGGCGGGGATCTTGCCGTTGGGGTTCAGCGAGAGGAATTCCGGCCCCCAGGTCTCGTTGGCCATGATGTCGATGAAGTGCGGCTCATAGGCCAGGCCGACCTCTTCCAGCATGATCGACACCTTCACGCCATTGGGCGTGGGCAGGGAATAGAGCTGCAACCGGTCGGGATGCCGGGCCGGCCAGCGGCCGGTGATCGGAAAGGCGGACAGGTCGGTCATGGGTTCGGCCTCGGCGTGGTGATGAACAACCATGTCGGCGCCATGCGCGAGGTTCGCAACTGTCATCGGCACGATTTGGTCGCGGACTTGTGTCTGGAAACGGACCGAGGACGGCGCCAGCTTGGCCGTGACCGATCACAGGTCGCAGGAAGGGAGACGCCCGATGGCGCACAAGTTCGAGATCTACAAGGACAAGGCCGGCGAGTTCCGAGTCCGGTTCAAATACAATTCCGAGACCCTGTTCTCGACCGAAGGCTACAGCTCCAAGGCCTCGGCCCAGAACGCCATCGACTCCATCAAGAAGAACGGCCCGGACGCCGAGGTCGAAGACAACAGCTAATCCGGCTCGCGCTCGCCCACCTCGGTCGGCGGGACGGCCAGAAGCCAGCCGTCGGCCAGGTGCAGCTCGGGCGTCGCTGCCTTGGTGAAGGGCAGATACCAGGTCGGGCCGCCGGTCGCGGGGGCGATCTCCAGCATGTCGTCGGCGCCGAAATTCTGGACCGACTTGACCGTGCCCATGACCTCGCCCGCCGTGTCGCGGACCTCGACGCCCAGCAGGTCGGCGAGATAGAATTCGTCCTCGTCCGGTTCGGGGAAGCGGTCGCGGGGAACATAGAGTTTCAGGCCGCGCAGGGCGTCGGCCTGTTCCTTGGTGGCGATCTCCTTGGCCCGGCCGACCACGCCGCTCTTGTCCGGGCGGGTCGCGGACAGGGTCAGGGCGACCGTGCCGTCGGCGCGCAGCAGCGGGCCATAGGCGGTCAGGGCCAGGGGATCGGCGGTGAAGGCGGTCACCCGCACCTCGCCCCGCACCCCGAAACCGCCGCCGATCTGGCCGACGAGGATCAATCTGCTGTCCGTGGTCATGGTCTGTGTCCGTCGTCCTAGATCTTCCCCCGCTTGCGGGGGAAGTGTCAGCTCGTCGAGCGCAGCGAGACGGCTGACGATGGGGGAAGTGTCGCGACACTTCCCTCTCCGACCCTGGATCGGCTGCGCCGATCGCCGGGCCACCTCTCCCGCAAGCGGGAGAGGGTCTAGTAGCGCATGAAAAAGGCGGCGTCGAAGGACGCCGCCTTGATCGTGTCGAGACCGAAAGCCTTAGGCTTCGGTCTTTTCTTCGGTTGCTTCTTCAGCAGCCGGAGCTTCTTCGGCGGCGGCTTCAGCGGCGGGCGCTTCTTCAGCCGGGGCTTCTTCGACAGCCGGAGCAGCCGCGGCGGCGGCGGCTTCTTCCTTGGCGCGGGCGGCGGCTTCAGCGGCCTCGACCTTGGCGGCGGCTTCGGCTTCCAGGCGGTCGGCTTCGCGCTGGGCGCGTTCCGCGGCGCGCTCTTGCGCCTTCTTGCCGGGCTGGGCCTTGTTCGGGTTGTTGGACTGGGTCCACTTCACCTTGGCGCCCAGGGTCTCGTCCTGCGACAGGAAGCGGGCGACGCGGTCGGTCGGCTGGGCGCCCTTGCCGAGCCATTCGGCGATACGCTCGACCTTCAGGGCGACGCGCGGAGTGGCGCCGTCCTTGGGCAGCATCGGGTTGTAGCTGCCGACCTTCTCGATGAACTTGCCGTCGCGGGGCGAGTGCGAGTCGGCGATGACGATGTGGTAGTAGGGGCGCTTCTTGGCGCCGCCGCGGGCCAGACGAATCTTCAGCATTTTCAGTCTCTTTCTAGGAAGTCGTTATTTCTTGGGAGGGAAGCCCGGCAGGCCCGGAAGGCCTCCCGGAAGTTGTCCGCCGCCCCCGAGGGGGTTTCCAAGTCCCGCGAGGCGGTCCTGGATGGCTTTCAGGTCGTCGGCGCTGGGTTCCGGCGTCTTGCCGCCGCCCAGGGCCTTCAATCGGTTCAGATCGGGGCCGCCGCCCATGCCCGGCATGCCGGGGATGCCGCCGCCGCCGCCGAGGCCGCCCAGCATGGCGGCCATCTGCTGCATCTTCTTGGGTCCGCCGCGCGCCATCTGCTTGACCACGTCGGCCATCTGGCGGTGCTGTTTCAGAACCCGGTTCACGTCCTGGACATCGACGCCGGCGCCGGCGGCGATCCGCTTCTTGCGGCTGGCGTTCAGCAGGTCGGGCTTCTTGCGCTCGACCTTGGTCATCGAGGAGATGATGGCTTCCTGGCGCAGGATCATGCGGTCGTCGACGCCGCTGTCGGCCATCTGACCCTTCATCTTGGCCACGCCGGGCAGCATGCCCATGATGCCCTGAAGCCCGCCCATCCGCTTCATCTGCTGAAGCTGGCCGGCCAGGTCGTCCAGGTCGAACTGGCCCTTGGCCAGCTTGCGGGCCATCTTCTCGGCCTTGGCCTGGTCCAGGTCCTGCGACGCCTTTTCGACCAGGGCGACGATATCGCCCTGGCCCAGGATGCGGCCGGCGACGCGGCGGGCGTCGAACACGTCCAGCGCATCGACCTTTTCGCCGGCGCCCAGGTATTTGATCGGCAGGCCGGTGACGGCCCGCATCGACAGCATGGCGCCGCCGCGACCGTCGCCATCGGCGCGGGTCAGGACCAGGCCCGTCAGGGGCAGGCGGGCGTGGAAGGCGGCGGCGGTCCGGACGGCGTCCTGACCGGTCAGGCTGTCGGCGACCAGCAGGGTCTCGACCGGCTTGGCGATCTCGGCGACCTCGGCCACCTCGTTCATCAGCCCCTCGTCCAGGGTGATGCGGCCGGCGGTGTCGAGGATCAGGACGTCGAAGCCCTGGAGCTTGGCGGATTGCAGCGCCCGGCGCGTGATCTGGACGGCGCTTTCGCCCGCCACGATGGGCAGGACGGCGACGTCGATCTGTTTGCCCAGCTGGGCCAGCTGTTCCATCGCGGCCGGACGCCGCGTGTCCAGCGAGGCCATCATGACCTTCTTGCGATCGAACTTGGTCAGGCGCAGCGCCAGCTTGGCCGAGGTCGTGGTCTTGCCCGAGCCCTGAAGGCCGGCCATCAGCACCACGGCCGGCGGAGTGGCGTTGGTGTTGAGCGGGACCGGCTCTTCGCCGCCCAGCATCTCGATCAGGCCGTCATAGACGATCTTGACCACCTGGTCGGCCGGCTTGACCGAACGGATGACCTCTTCGCCCGTGGCGCGCTCGGTGGCGAAGGCGATGAATTCCTTGACGACCGGCAGGGCGACGTCGGCCTCGAGCAGGGCCACGCGCACTTCGCGCATCGCCTCGGCGACATCCTTTTCGGACAGGGCGCCGCGGCCGGTGATCCGGTCGAAGACGCCTGTCAGCCGCTCGTTCAGAGCCTCGAACATTCACTACCTCGTGGCGACGGGTGAAGCGGCTCCATACGACAACGGCCTCTGGCGACGATCACGTCGGCAGAGGGTTCTCGCCGGGCTCGTCCATCAAAGATGGGGTCGTCCCGGTGGAGACGCGAGGTTCACTTGCGTCGGAAGCGGCGGCTTATGAAGGAAAACAAGGGGAATGTCGAATCCCAACGCCACAGATTCTCTCGCCATGCGCACGGCGGAGGCCCCTTCCCGGTTCAGACGGAGATGTTCAGCAGCACGGCCTGCGTCTTGCCCTGGGCGGCCGCGTCCTTGACTTTGGCCTCCAGCGCCTCCTGCAGCTTCTGTGCGACCAGCTTGGCGATCTCGTCCTCGATCGTGGCGCGGGCTTCCTTCGGCAGGGCGGCGACGTCGCGCTCGCTCATATTCTTGTCCGACAGGACCTGCTCGCGGAGCCGCGCCTTGAGCTTCTCCATCTGCTGCTCATGCGCCCAGGCGCTGAGCCCCTTCTCACGAATCTGGTCAAGATCGTTCTGAAGGACAGAAGTGGGCTTATTTTGCCCAGCGGACACGCTTTGGCTAACCGAGCCCACACCGCCTAAGAAGCCGCTAACCGACGAAATCGACAAGACAATCTCCTTTCCCCAAAAGTCGCTCACGCGACCGTTGGGGAAAAGAGTGCAACCGGTGTGCCGGGTTACGGCTCCTCGGGCGTCTCGGCCGGAGTCTCGTCTTTCTTGGGTTCGGAGCCCGGCTCCGTCACGACGATGGTCTCGGGCGGGGCGGATAGTTTGGACAGGTCGCCGCCGGCGCGCAGCACGTCCAGGGCGCGTTGCAGCTGGTAGTCCTTCTCCTTGTCGAAGTCCTTGCCCGGGGCCTCGCGCGGCGTGTGCGGCCCCTTGCGTTCCGCGCCGATGGAGGAGTCCAGGGCGGTGGCGTAGGCGGCTTCGGAATAGATGAAGCTGGAGCGCGAGACGATGCGGGCCTCGGCCTCGGACCGGGCGACCTCCAGATCCGGCTCGATGCCGATCTTCTGGATCGAGGCGCCGGACGGCGTGTAGTAGCGCGCCGTGGTGATCGACAGGGCGCCGTCCTGGCCCTGGCGCAGCGGGATCACCGTCTGGACCGAGCCCTTGCCGAAGCTGGTCAGGCCGACAATGGTCGCCCGCTCATGGTCCTTCAGGGCGCCGGCGACGATTTCCGAGGCCGAGGCCGAGCCGTAGTTGACCAGGACCACCACCGGCAGGCCGCCGGTCAAATCGCCGGGCTTGGCGGAATAGCGCTGGATCTGCTCGGGCTTGCGGCCGCGCTGGCTGACGATCTCGCCGCGCTCCAGGAAGGCGTCCGACACGTCGATGGCGGCGTTCAGCAGGCCGCCGCCGTTGTTGCGCAGGTCCAGGACATAGCCCTTCACGCCGGGCTTCTCGGCCTTGATCTTGGCGATGGCCTCGGTCAGTTCGCGGCCGGTGTTCTCGTTGAAGGTCGAGACGCGCAGATAGCCGAAATCGCCTTCGACCCGGCCCGTGACCGACTGAACTTTGATGATCTCGCGGGTCAGGACGACCTCGAGCGGGTCCTCGCCGTCGCGCAGGAAGGTGACGCGCACGCTGGTGCCGACGGATCCGCGCAGTTTCTCGGACACCTGGCTGACGGTCAGGCCGGAAGCGTTCTGCCCCTCGATGGATGAGATGACGTCGCCAGCCTGAACCCCGGCCTTGGCGGCGGGGCTTTCGTCCATCGGTGAGATGACCTTCACCAGCCCGCCCTCGGAGGTGATGGTCAGGCCGACGCCCGAATACTGCCCCTCGGTCCGTTCGCGCAGTTCGTCATAGTTGGACGGCGGCAGATAGTTGGAATGGGGGTCCAGCGCCGTCATCATGCCGGCCAGGGCGGCTTCGATCAGCTTCTTGTTGTCGACCGGGACGACATAGGCCTGCTCGACGATGCCGACCACGTCGCCGAACAGCTCCAGCATCCGGAAGGTTTCGTTGCGGGGCGTCTGGCTGGTGGCGACGGCGGCCGAGCCGCCGAGAACCAGGGCGGCGCAGCCGACGAGGAGCAGTTTACGCATTCGGTCTCTTTCGGTCGGGCCGATCATGAAAGGCGCCCGTTGCAAGGGTAAGGCCCCGCAGACACGACGAAATCGTGGCGGCGCAGCGTCACGCCGATAAAATCAGCGTCAGGTTGGAAAGCAAGGCCTTATCGCATCTCGGCCATTTCGCCGCCTCCCAACTCGCCGTCAGAGGCAAGAGGCCGCAAATGACGCCTGTCGGAGCCTATTTCAGCCAGGGACCGGGATCGATGGGCCGTTCCTCGCGCCGCAGTTCGAAATAGACGTCGCCGTCGGGGCCGCTGCGTCCCAGGGTCTGGCCGTCCGAGACGCGGGCGTCGTGCGCCACGTCCACGCTTTCCAGCCCGGCGATGACCGCCCGCCAGCCGGGGCCGAGATCCAGAATCACCACCTGGCCCCAGCCGGTCAGGGGGCCGGCGTAGGCGACCTTGGCGTCGGCGGGGGCGGTCACGGCCGCGCGGTCGGCCCGCCAGCGCCACCCCGAGGTCCCTGCCCCCCAGGTCTGGCTGGGCGCGCCCTGGACGGGCGAACTGAGGCGGGTGCGGCCGGCGGGCAGGCGCGTGGGCGCCGCCTCGGCCGTCTCGGCCGCGGGGACGTCGCCGCCCAGTTCGCGGATACGGCTCTCCAGCACGCGGGCCGCGCGTTCGGCGGTGCGGGCCTCGGCGTTCAGGACGGCGGTCAGGGCGGTCTTGCGCGCCGTCAGCCCCTCGATCTCGGCGCGGCGGTCGCCCTGGGCGCTTTCCGTGGTCAGCAGCCGTTCGGAAGACAGGACCGCCAGGCGGCGGATGCGCATGATCTCGGCCTGACGCGCGGCCAGGGCCTGGGCGCGCCTTTCCAGGTCGGGCGTCATGGCCCGAAGCAGGATGGAGGCGCGCACCGTATCCACCGCCTTGTCCGCCGGAATCAGCAGGGGCGGCGGGGGGCGGCGGCTCATCATCTGCAGGGCGCTGAGCAGCCGGCCCTGAGCCCCGCGCTCCCGGGCCAGGTTCGTGACCAGTTCGGCCTCGCGTTCGCTGAGCTGGCGCAGGCGGGCGCGTTGGTCGTCGATCTGGCGGTCGTCGGTCCGTTCGTCGGCGCGCAAGGCCGCCAGGCGTCGCTCCAGCTGGGCCAGTTCGGACTTGGCCGCATCGGCGTCGGCGCGCAGGCGGCGCGCCCGCACGGCCTCGTCGCGGTATTCGGCCTGGGTGCGGGCCAGCTCGCTTTCAGGCGCCTGCCGGCCCACGGCGGGCGCGGCGAGCACGAAGCCCGTCAGCAGGGCAAGAGAGAGTGTGGCGGCGCGACCCATGTCAGTCGCGATGATAGGGTGATCCGGCCAGGATGGTCACGGCCCGATAGAGTTGTTCGGCCAGCATGGCGCGGGCCAGGGCGTGGGGCCAGGTCTGGGGACCGAAGGCCAGGGTCGAGGAAGCGGCCGCGCGCACGCTGTCGTCCAGCCCGTCCGCCCCGCCGATGGCGAAGACCAGGCGGCGTTCGCCCTGATCGCGCAGTTTGGCGACATGGTCGGCGAAGGCGCGCGAGGAATAGGTCTTTCCACGCTCGTCGCAGGCGATCAGATGAGACCCTTCCGCGGCCGCGAGGATCAGTTCGGCCTCCGGCCCCTTGCCCGGCTTCTTGGCTTCCAGGTCGATCAGTTCAAGGGGGCCGAGGCCAAGCGCGCGTCCGGACAGGGTGGCGCGCTTGGCGTAGTCGTCGGCGAGGGTCGCCTCTGGCCCTCGGCCCGGTCGGCCGATGGCGACGATCCCCAGCCTCATGGTCTCAGTCGCGGACCATGCGGTGGGCGGAATCGACGGCCCAGATCTTCTCGATATTGTAGAAGGTGCGCACTTCCGGGCGGAACAGGTGGACGATCACGTCGCCGGCGTCGATCAGGACCCAGTCGCAATGCGGCAGGCCCTCGACCTTGGCCTTGCCCAGGCCCTGTTCCTTCAGCGTGCGCAGCAGGTGGTCGGCGATGGCGCCGACATGGCGGTGCGACCGGCCCGACGCCACGATCATGGTGTCGGCCATGGCGCTTTTGCCCTTGAGATCGATCAGAACCATCTCCTGGGCCTTGTCCTCGTCGAGGCGGCTCAGAATGGCTTCTTCAAGCGGGGTCGAGCCGATCGGGCGCGGTGCGGAATCGCCGAAGGCGCTGGGCGCGCCGTCGGATTCAAAGCCGTCTTCGGAATGCAGAGGTTCTATGGCATCCATCTCGTGCGCCGTGTTCGAAACGGCGGCGTCTTGCGTATCATACGCGGGCGAGGGGGTCAGCGGAGGGCTCCAGGAGCATTGACTAAAGAAGCCCTCTAGCACGGATAGGCCGGTCCGTGAACCGGCGCCCCGATCACGAGGCCGCGCGTCGTCCGGTCCCGGTCCGGATCGCGGTCGAGGACAGGGGGTTCAGCGGCGCCGTCAGATAGGTCCAGGCGGGCGCCGACAGGGTCGGCAACAGACCCGCCTGCTCGGCCGGAACGCGGAAGGTCGCGAACCGCGCGGCCGCCGGGGCGGTGCGGCTGTCCAGCAGGGAGCCCGGCCGGGCGATCACCGCCACCGGCATCAGCCGCATGATGTCGGTCCAGCCGCGCCAGCGATGGAAGCTGGCCAGATTGTCCGACCCCATCAGCCAGACGAAATGCACGCCGGGATGCCGCGCGACCAGCAGGCGCAGGGTGTCGACGGTCCAGGCCACGCCGGTGCGGGTCTCGAAATCCGAAATGATCATCGACGGGCCGCGGGCGTGTTCACGCGCCGAAGCCATGCGTTCGGAGAGGGGCGCGCTGTGGCGGGCGTCCTTCAGCGGGTTCTGCGGCGAGACCAGCCAGACGACCCGGTCCAGGCCCAGGCGGCGCATGGCCGTCTCGGCCACATGGGCGTGACCGTCGTGGGCCGGATTGAAGGAGCCGCCGAACAGGCCGACCTTCATTCCCGGCGTCAGGATCAAACCGTCACGCAACCCCCCGGATCGGGGGCCGGCGCCTTTGGGCGCGGGACCGGCGTGAAAGAAGGACAAGCGGGGCGTCTCGGGGAGTTATGCTCAGCGGCGCCCTTATCATGGGGCTCGGCGCCTGTCCCCCGATTAATCGTCCGCCCTCAGACCGCCGCCTCGAACAGGGCGTCGCGGGTGACGTCGGCATGGGTCATGGGGAACAGATGGCCGCCGCCGGCGACCACCTCGACCGTCACGTTCGGCAGGCCGCGCGGCGCGACCGGCACATGGGTCAGGGCGCCGTGCTCGGCCTTCAGAATATGGATCGGCCCCGGATAGCGGCGCAGGGCCCGCCAGGGATCATGCGCCTGGGCGGCGTAGTTGGCGGCCTCCCAGACCGGGGTGGCGGTCAGCGTCAGACCGTCCGACGTCTCGATCAGGCCCTCGGACAGATAGTCGGCCAGCACCCGGTCGGGCCAGCCCTTGAAGGCGCCGCGTCCGCGATAGGCGGCCATGGCCTGTTCGCGGCTGTCGAACACCGGGCGCCGGCGGCGGGTGGCCCTGGCGATGGGGATGTCCTTCATCAGCCGGTGGGCGAAGGGCAGGTTGAAGGCGAAGACCGCCGCGCGCCGCCAGATCACCGGATCGAACAGGACCAGGCTCGACACCCGATCCGGCCGTTCGGCCGCCGCCAGCAGCGAAGCGGTTCCACCCATCGAATGGCCGGCCAGGACCACCGGCGGCCCGTCGATGGCCTCGATCAGGGCCAGGATGTCGTCGCGGTGATCCAGCCAGCTGGACTTGGGCCGGGCGAACACCGGCAGGTCCGACCCGCCGTGACCGCGCAGATCCGGAGCCCAGATCCGCAGACTGGCCGACAGGGGCGACAGCAGGCTGCGGTAGGTGGCGGCGTTGAAGCCGTTGGCGTGGGAGAAGATCAGGTCCACGGGGCGCTTCGGGTCGCCGAAGTCCATCACGGACATCCGGCCCGCGCCCCAATGGTTGTTGATCGGCACGCTGAGTCGACGGGGCGGGGACATCAGCGCAGCGTCCATGATCATGCGGCCTGACGACAGGCGGCGCAGAGTCCGTGCGCCTCTATGGTGGTGCGGGCGATGGCGTAGCCGGCGGCGGCGGCGGCGGCGTCCATGGCGCCCTGGTCCGGCCCGTTGATCTCGCGCGTCGCCCCGCAGCAGTCGCAGATCAGGAAGGCCGCCGCATGGGGCGCGGTGTTTTCTTCATGTCCGGCGCAGGCGACATAGGCGCTGATGGAGGCGATGCGGTGGGCCATGCCCTGGCGTTCCAGAAACTCCAGGGCGCGATAGACGGTAGGCGGCTTGGCGGCCTGGCCGTCCTCGCCGAAGCGGGCGATCAGGTCATAGGCCTTCACCGGCTCGCCGGTCTCGAGCAGAAGGGACAGCACCCGTCGACGCGGCGGCGTCATCCGCTCGCCCGCCGCCGTCATGCGCGCTTCCGCCCCCTCCAGCGCGCGGATCAGGGCCGCGCCGTGCAGGCCCGCATGATCGTGATCGTGGTCGCAGGTGGAGGTCATGCGCCACAGCTAATGGCTGAGCGGCCTGGCCGCAACATGAGACGCCGCCGGGCGTCGCCTCCGTTTGCCGCTGGGACGCGCTTGGGCTAGAAGGCCCGCCTCGTTTCCATTCCAGAGCGCCTGGCTTCTCATGACCGACACGACCAACTCGCCGCTCGAGGGCAATGTCCTCTTCTACAAGAACCCCGAGCCGCTGGATCCGGGCCTGCACGGCGCGCTGGGCGTCAATCCGGCGGACAAGCCCTACGCCTTCGTCGGCCAGACCAATGTCGTGCCGCTGACGGTGACCGAATTCGCCGCCGCCGCCCTGTCCTATCCGGTGATCTTCACCGGCGAGAACCGCCAGCCGGTCGTGGTCATGGGTCTGCGCCAGGGCGAGAACCTGTTCGTGGCGGCCGACGGCGAGTTCCGTCCCGACGCCTATATCCCGGCCTATGTGCGCCGCTATCCGTTCGTCTTCGCCGACGACAAGCAGAACCAGCGCCTGATCCTGTGCATCGACCGCGGCGCGGAGATCGTCGCCGAGGGCGGCCAGAACCCGCTGTTCGTCAACGGCCAGGCCAGCGACTACACCACCATGGCGATGGAGTTCTGCAACAACTTCGAGCAGGAGCGTCAGCGCACCGAGGCCTTCGTCAAGCTGATCACCGACCTGGATCTGCTGGACGTGCGTGAAGCCGTCTTCACGCCGCGCAACCCGGACGGCACGCCGGGCGCGCCGCAGAAGCTGGCCGAGTATTTCGCCGTGTCGGAAGACAAGCTCCGCGCCCTGCCGGCCGAAAAGCTGGCCGAACTGCGCGACAACGGCGCCCTGGGCCAGATCTACGCCCACCTGGTGTCGCTGCTGGGCTGGGACCGCCTGATCGCCCTGGCCTTCCTTCGCCAGGCCCCGGGCACGGTCAACTAAGACCCGCCGTCTGATCGGAATGGAACGCCCCGCCGGTTCGCCGGCGGGGCGTTCTGCGTTTCAGCGGCGCGAAAAGACGGCGCGGGTCAGGCAGGAGAAGACCAGCCGACCGCCTTCATCCAGCAGGTCGTGCGAGGCGATGACGATGCCCTTCTCGTCCCCGACCGGATCCTTGCCCATCACCGTCATCCGCCCGCGCAGCAGTTCGCCAGGCGGGGGATTGCGCAGATAGCGCAGACCGTCCACGGCTAGGACCTTGGTCTGGGCCCAGCCGCCGGCCTTCTCGGCCGCCAGCCGGCTCCACAGGGCGTAGACCATGGCGTCCGGCGCGCCATAGGCGGCGTCCCAGCCGGGCGAGAACCGCTCGACGAAGACGTCCAGCGCGGCCGGATCGACCGCGCAGGCGCCCAGGGGCACGACCTGTCCCGTCTCCAGATCCTCGTAATGGACGAGCAGGGGGTCGCTCATGGATATCCTCAGGCCGGTTCTTCGGAGACGCGAACCAGCAGCTTGCCGTCGTGATCGCCGGTGAACAAGCGATTCAGCGATTCCACCGCCCCTTCCAGCCCGTCATCGACGTGGACCTTCCACTTCACCTTGCCCTCGGCCAGCCAGGGGCCCATCTCGGCGACCATTTCGCGGGCGCGCGGGGCGTAGTCGAGCACCAGGAAGCCCTGGACGGTCAGACGGTGGGTGATGATGCGGGCGAAGTTCGGCGACGGCGGCGCCTTGGTGGCGTTGTAGGACGACACCAGGCCGCACACCGCCATCCGGCCGTGCACCTTCAGCCGGTTGAAGACAGCGATCATGATGTCGCCGCCCACATTCTCGAAATTCAGATCGATCCCGTCCGGCGCCAGCCGATCCAGGGCCGCGCCGACATCCTCGTTCTTGTAATCGATGGCGGCGTCGAAGCCGAGTTCGTCGGTCAGCCAGGCGCATTTCTCGGGTCCGCCGGCGATGCCGATGACGCGGCAGCCGCGCTGTTTGGCGATCTGGCCGGCGATGGAGCCCACGGCGCCGGCGGCGGCCGAGATCACGATCGTCTCGCCGGCCTTGGCCTTCAGCACGTCGGTGACGCCGAAATAGGCTGTCAGGCCGGTCATGCCCAGGACCGACATATTGGCCGTCAACGGCAGGCCTGGCGCACGGTGGACCGGACGCAGCCCGCCCTCGGGCACGACGGCGTAATCGGCCCAGCCGGCCGAGGCGGGCATGACCACGTCCCCGACCTTGAACCGGTCGGATCGGCTGTGTTCGACCACGCCCAGGGTCAGGCCGCGCATGACCTCGCCCAGACCCACCGGCGGCAGATAACCCTCGGAATCGTTCATCCAGGTGCGGTTGGTCGGATCCAGCGACAGATAGACGGTGCGGACCAGAACCTCGGTCTCCTTGAGATCCGGGATCGGGCTTTCGACCAGTTCCAGGTCGCCCGGTTGAATCAGACCCTTGGGCCGCTGGCGCAACACCCACTGGCGGTTCGTCTTGCCGTTCAAAGCCATGCGTCTATCTCCTAGGATTGTCTTTTGAGGCCATCCTGACCCTGCCGCCCCCGGCGGTCGAGAGCGAAAAGAAAAAGGCGACCCCTGCGGGCCGCCTTCAAGTGGCATCATCGAGAATGAGGCGCGGAGGCGACAGATTGGCTTTCGCCAATCTCAAGTCGGGGGGGCGTCGCCGCCTCCGCATGCCGATAACGGCAGGCCGGGAGAGTGGTTCCAGAGGTTGCGTGCAATTTTTCGTCTTCCCACGAACAAGGTTCGCCGGAGCCGCGCGTCAATCGGAACGTCGCCAACGGCAGGGCGTTGAGGCGCGACCAGAAAACAGAACAAGGGAGGCCGAGCATGAGCCACCAAGACCCCCAGACGAAGATAACGGACGCGGATCGATCCAACCGGCCGATCGACGCCCAGTCCACCCGCCAGGGCCGGTCCGGCGTGCGCATTCTGTGGCTGCTGATCCTCTCCGGCGGGGCGGCGGCGGTGCTTCTGCTGTCCATCTGGGCCTTCAGCCAGGGCGGCATGTCGACCACCAACGCCAACGACGGCGACCAGGCGGTGGACGCCCGCGCCTTCCAGGGCGACGCCCAGACCCCGCCGGCCGCCGACGCCCCCACCGGCCCCGCGGGCGAGGCTCAGCCCGCCCCGACAGGCGAGACGCCGAACGTCAACGCCCCGACCGCGCCGTCGAACTAGCGCACAGAAAAAAGGCCCCGGCGCGCAAGCGACCGGGGCCCTGACGGCGTTCAGATCGAATGGGCGGTCAAGCCGCTTGCTTGTGACGCGAAGGGTGGAAGAACAGGGCCTGGCTGATCGCCGCCTTCACCGTTTCCGGCTGGAAGGGCTTGGTGATCAGGAAGGTGGGTTCCGGCCGTTCGCCGGTCAGCAGGCGCTCGGGGAAGGCGGTGATGAAGATCACCGGCACGTCCATGTCCTTGAGGATTTCCTTGACCGCATCGATGCCCGAAGACCCGTCGGCCAGCTGGATGTCAGCCAGGACCAGACCCGGCTTGTGGCGAGCCACGGCCTCAATGGCTTCGTCATGGGTGGTGGCCGCGCCGGTGACGCGGTGCCCCAGTTCCTTCACCAGGCTCTGGATGTCGGCCGAGATGATGGCCTCGTCCTCGATCACCAGAACATCGGTCGCCAGTTCGGCGTCAATGTCGGACTGGGCTTCGGCGATCAGCCGCTCGACGTCGCGGGCGTCGGCCGACAGGATCTGCGCCGCTTCCGACGGCGTGAAGCCCTCCAGCGCGGTCAGCAGGAAGGCCTGGCGCGAGCGCGGCGCAATCCGCAGCAGACGGCTCGAGGCGTCGGTGCGGCCATCGACGCCGCTGACGTCTTCCAACTGCGCCCCGGTCGAGGACCAGATGGCGTGGAAGACATGATAGAGGGCGACGCGCGGCGTCATGTCCGTCGAAAGCTGTTGCTCGCCGGCCGCCAGGGCCTCAAGCGCGACACGCACATAGTTGTCACCCGTCGCCTGGTCTCCGGTCAGCGCCCGTGCATACCGACGGACATAGGGCAGATGCGGCGCAAGTCTGGCCAGAAGGCTCATGCTAGATAGTCCCCGACAAAAATCGCTGTCTCGCCCGACCAGGGCGCAGCGCTACAGCGGGTTGAAACGTATCAAATCCACCACGGTTCCGCACCAAGCCGCAAGCTTGAGTATTTATTCCCAAAATGGGAGGAACCCGGCGGCAGGGGCGACGTTATCCAGTCCGCATTTCTGCACTGCAGTTGGGTGGGCGGTGTTCTGTCTATGATAAATTCTTCCGATTCCTCGCGGCGCAACGACGTCGAAAATGCGGGGGAGGCGGGGCTCGAGGAAGCTCGACTTCGCCAACAGGCCATCGGCGTCAAGCTGCGCCACATGTTCGACGAGGTGGTCAACGAGCCAGTGCCTGATGAATTCCTGGAAATTCTGAAGCGCGCCGACGCCAAGGCGTCGGGCGGTGGCGCATGAGCACGTCTCGCCTGGGAGCCGCCCCGAAACCCGCTTCGGCCGACGACGACGGCTTCAAGCGGGAATTGGTTCAGCTGATCCCTCATCTGCGCGCCTTCGCACGGACCCTGACGGGTGATCCGACCGCCGCCGACGACCTGGCGCAGGACGCCATGATGAAGGCGTGGGACGCGCGGGCCAGCTATCAAATGGGCACCAACATGAAGGCCTGGACCTTCATGATCCTGCGCAACCAATTCTACTCCGAGAAGCGCCGGTCCTGGCGCCAGTCCCAACTGGATCAGGAAGCGGCCGAACGGACCCTGGTGGCGGTCGACGACCCCGAGGCGCCGGTCGCCCTGGACGAACTGCGCCAGGCGCTGAAGACCCTGCCTGAAGAGCAGCGTGAAGCACTGATCCTGGTGGGCGCCGGCGGCTTCGCCTACGAAGAGGCGGCCGAGATCTGCGGCTGCGCGGTGGGTACGGTGAAGAGCCGCGTCAGCCGGGCGCGCCGCGCCCTGGCGGCCACGCTGGAAAAAGGCGGCTATGGCCGCGACGGCAAGGCCGCGGGCGACGCGATGCGGTCGATTCTCGGCGAGGCCGACAGGCTGGCCGGCGCCCGGTCCTGATCCCCGGTGGCGGAAGAGACCAGAGCGGGGGACGCGGACGCGCAGCCGCGACTCGGTCGGAAATTGAACACCGCCCGGTTCCAGGGCATCCGCTTCCGCCTCGGCATGGCCATGGCCCTGGCCCTGCTGCCGATCATCATCCTGATCCTGATCCAGACCCAGGCCGACTTCAGCCAGCAGGCCGAAGATCGCAAGGTCGATCTGCAGCTGGCCGCCGAACGCAGCGCCGGCAGCGCCAAGGCGCGGCTGGACGGCGCGCAGGTCCTGCTGCGCGCGCTGAGCCCCGATGCGCTCGGTCCGTATTGCGCGCCACGGCTGACGGCGCTGGTCGACCGGCTGGAGGGCTATGAGGGCCTGTACCGCCTGAGCCCCACAGGCGACGCGGTCTGCGCGTCGGGGCGGCCGGACGGGGTTCGATCCGGCCTCGCCCCCGCCGCCGGCGCCGACTGGTTCCAAAGGCTGCGACGTGGCGAGGATCTGGTCGTGGTTCGCGCGCCGGCCAACGCCGGCTATCCGGCGGCGCTGATCGTCGCCGTCCGTTCAGAACGTCCCATGGGCCGGTTCGACGGCGCCATGGCCGCCGTGATCCCCCTGTCCGCGCTTCAGCCGGACATCGAGGACCCCGCCCTGCCCTCGGCCTCCGAAGTCGCATTGACCGACGGCGCCGGCCGGATCCTGGTCGCCAGCGATCCCGCCGCCTTCCGCCTGGCGGACGGCGGCGACGTTTCGGGCTGGGTCGCCCGGGCGCGCGACGAGGGGACGGCGGTGTTCGCGGCCAAGGACAGCCGCAACCAGCGTCGCGACTACGCCGGCGCCGTGCTGGCGGGCGGCGACCTGTACGCCCTGCTGTCGGCCCCGGCTCCCGGCCTGCTGTCCTGGGCGCGGCTCAATCCGATCGGCAGTCTGCTGCTGCCGCTGGGCGCCTGGCTGACGGCCTTTGCGGCGGTCATGCTGCTGTCGGAACGCATCTTCATTCGCTGGCTGGACTATCTGGAGCGGATCGCCGCCCTCTACGCCAAGGGCCGGTTCTCGGTGCGGCCGCTGCAGGCGATGAACGCCCCGGCCGAGATCCGCACCATGGCCCGCACCCTGGACGAGATGGCCGAGGCCATCACGGTGCGCGACCGCGAGCTGATGAATTCGATCGCCGAGAAGGACGCGCTGATGCGCGAGATCCATCACCGGGTGAAGAACAATCTGCAGATCATCTCGTCCCTGCTGTCGATGCAGCAGCGGGCCCTGACCGACGCCCCGGCCAAGGCCGCTCTGGGCGATACGCGCCAGCGGATATCGGCCTTGGCCCTGATCTATCGCACCCTGTATCAGAGCGACGACATCCGTCATGCCGACGCGCGCGACTTCCTGACGGAACTGGTCGGCCAGTTGGTCGCCAGCGAGGCGGGGCGCGGCCCGGTCGTCGTCAGTTCGGTGGAGGCGGATTCGCTGCTGGTCGATCCGGACAAGTTGGCGCCCCTGGCCCTGTGGCTGGTGGAGGCCGTGACCAACGCCCAGAAACACGCCTTCGCCGGGCGGGGCGGCGTGCTGAAGGTCCGGTTCCGGGTCCTTGGCGACACCTCGACGCTGGAAGTCGAGGACGACGGCCCCGGCGCCTCGGCCGGGGCGGAGGTCGGGGTCGGACGCACCCTGATGGGTGCCTTCGCCAAACAACTGCGCGGCGAGGCCGAGTTCATCGAGTCGCCCGGCGGGGGGGCGATCGCCCGCATGACCTTCGCCACGCCGGAAGCCCTGTCGCCGACGGACCCCGCAGACAAGTCGGGCGGTCAGGACGGAACCGGGACTGTGCGGTCGCGTTGATAGGCCAAGACCGACAGACTCCCATGTCGGCTCAACCGGAGCTTTCTCATGCGCAAGATTTTCGTACTGGTCGCCGCCGCCGCCGCCCTGACCACCGCCGCCTGCAACACGGTCGAAGGCGTGGGCCGTGACACCCAAGCCGCCGGTTCGGCCGTTTCGGGCGCCGCCCAAGACGCCAAGAACTGATCTTTCGGCGGCGAATGTCGCATTGAAGATGCTTGCAAGGCCCCGCTTCGTCGGGGCCTTGTTCGTTTCAGGACTGCACCAGGAGAATTTCCGTGAACCAGACCGCCCGGAACGCCGGCCTCGCCCTGCTTCGCCAGCACGCCTTGATCGCGGGGGAGCCCGTCCCGGCCAACGGCGGGGGAATCGCGGTCGATGATCCGGCGACCGGAGAGGTTATCGGCCATGTTCCCGATCTGGGCGCCGCCGAGACCGAGACCGCCATTCAGGCCGCCGCCGACGCCTTTCCCGCCTGGTCCCGCACCGACCCGCACAAGCGCGCCGCCTTTCTGCGCAAATGGGCCGAGCTGATCGACGAGAACGTCGAAGGGCTGGGCGCCCTGATGGCGCTGGAGAACGGCAAGCCGTTCGAGGAGGCGAAGGGCGAGGTCGTCTACGCCAACGGCTTCATCAAATGGTTCGCCGGCGAGGCCGAACGCCTGATCGGCGAGACCCAGGACAGCCCGCTGGGCCATCTGCTGCTGACCTATCGCGAAGCGGTGGGGCCGTGCGCCCTGATCACCCCGTGGAACTTCCCGGCCGCCATGCTGACGCGGAAACTGGGCCCGGCCTTCGCGGCCGGCTGCACCGCCGTGGTCAAGCCGGCCAGCCAGACCCCCTTCACCGCCATCGCCCTGGCCGAACTGGCCTATCAGGCGGGCCTGCCTGTCGGCGCCCTGTCGATCGTGACCGGCGAGGCGGCGGTGATCGGCAAGGCCCTGACCGACAGTCCCCTGATCCGAAAACTGTCCTTCACCGGATCGACCAGCGTGGGTCGGAAACTGGCGGAACAGTGCGCCCCGACCCTGAAACGGGTGTCGATGGAGCTGGGCGGCGCCGCCCCGCTGATCGTCTTCGCCGACGCCGATCTGGACCTGGCCGTCGCCGAGACCATCAAGGGCAAGTTCCGCAACTCGGGCCAGACCTGCGTCTGCCCCAACCGCGTCTATGTCGAACGATCGGTGTCTGAGGCCTATGCCGAAAAGCTCGCGGCGGAAGTGGCGAAGATCAAGGTCGGCCCCGCCTTCGAAGATGGCGTCAAGGTCGGTCCCCTGATCGAGGACAAGGCTATCGACAAGGTCGAGAAGCACGTCGCGGCGGTGCAGGCCGACGGCGGCCGAGTGCTGACCGGCGGATCCCGCCATGAACTGGGCGGCCGCTTCTTCCAGCCGACCGTGACCCTGGGCGGAAACGACGCACTATTCCGCGAGGAGGAGACGTTCGGTCCGATGATCCCGGTCTTCCCGTTCGATAGCGAGGACGAGGTGCTGGAGAAGGCCAACGCCAGCGATTACGGCCTGGCCTCCTATCTGTTCACCCGCGACCTGGACCGGGCCATGCGCTTCAGCCGCCGCATCGAGGCGGGGATGTGCGGGGTCAACACCGGCCTGATCTCCACCGCCGTGGCCCCGTTCGGCGGGGTCAAACAGTCTGGCTACGGCCGCGAAGGCTCGATCCACGGCATCGACGAATATGTGGAGGTGAAGACGGTGACCCTGGCGTTGAGGTAGGGGCAACTTTCAAGTTCATGAGAATCGCGTATGACGACGTTATGTCGTCTGAAACTCTGATGGGCTTCCAAGCCCTTAGCCAAACTGCGCAACATTCACTTGAGAGCGTCCTTGCCAAATACGAATATCAAGACCCCTTCGGCAATCAATGCGTTGGTCTCTTCGATGTCCTGCGTGCGCATTACCTAGTATGCGATTACTTCTCGGACAGCGGGGAAGGGCTTTTTCAAGCAGGGCCTCGTGATTTGGGCCTGCTCGAGTCGGCCATCTCAAGGCAACAATCAGTCCACTTTAATTCAGTAAAATGGCACAACGATATCGAGCAAATATCATCGCTATTTTTTGGACTAGTGAAAGATCACCCCTTCCACGATGCCAATAAACCCACAGCTTTCTTAGTTCTACTTTACGCACTTTACAAAAAGAATTACACAACGATCGCAACCGAACTTGTGATAGAAGATTTTGTCGTTCACATCGCATCAAATGAATACAGAAAGAAATCAAAATTTAAGTCTCTAGCTTCAAATTTTGGCGATTCTGATGCTGCTGTGTACTATATTTCTGATTTTATAAAAGAAAATTTCCGGAATGTTGATAAGCGAAGATATATAGTCACGTATAGGCAGCTAAATCATATATTAATGCGCTTTGGGTACGAGCTAACAAATCAAGACAAGAACTATATTGACGTAGTTAGAAGAAAAGAACGAAGAAAATGGCTTGGATTCGGACCGGTTGAAGTTATAAATCAGAAAGTAAAGCAAATTGGTTTCCCGGGCTGGACCAGGGAGGTACGTAAAAACATCGTAGATGAGGTTCGATCTGCAACCAACCTCACTTTTAAGGATGGATTTGATTCGGCTGCATTTTTCCAAGGAGTGGACCCTGCGGCCGCCTTAATATCACGGTACCAGTCAGCTTTAGAACGATTAGCTTATAGATAAAAATCTACTCACACCGGCAAGGCCCCCCGTTTGACCACCGACCGCATGGCCACGCTGGAGGAGACGCGGTGGACGCCGGGCAGGCGCGTCAGGGTCTTGGCGTGGACCCGTTCCAGATCGTCGACGTCGCGCACCACCAGCCGCAGCAGATAGTCGGCGCCCCCGGTCATCAGATAGCATTCCATCACCTCGGGGGCGGCGGCCACGGCCTGTTCGAAGGCGGTCAGAACCGCCTCGGACTGGGACGACAGGGTGACGGTGACGAAGACGCTGATCGGGAGGCCCACGGCCCGCTCGCTGATCACCGCCGCATAGTGATCGACCACCCCCGCCGCCTCCAGCGCTCGCAAACGACGAAGGCAGGCGCTTTCGGACAGGGCCACCTGACGCGCCAGGTCGGCATTGGTCATCCGTCCGTCCTGTTGGAGCAGGCGGAGCATCTTCCTGTCAGTTCCGTCCAGTTCGACGGCGGAAACAGTCTTCATTTGGTCAATCCATCGCAGAGACTGCGTATGTACGGCGATCAGGTCGTCAAATGAACAGGATTCTGCGACCCGCTCGGCGCTATATGTGGCGCAACGGCGATCCGCCCGCAGAGACGGACGCTCCCATTATTTCCGGAGAGGTTCCCCATGCGCGTCGGCGTTCCCAGCGAAATCAAGAAGAACGAACATCGGGTCGGCCTGACGCCGACGGCGGTGCGCGAATATGTGGCCCACGGCCATGCGGTCTCGGTCCAGACCGGCGCCGGCCTGGGCGCCGGTTTCACCGACGCCGACTACGAAAAGGCGGGCGCGACCCTGGTCGCCGACGCGGCGACCATCTTCGCCAACAACGACATGATCGTGAAGGTCAAGGAGCCGCAGAAGGTCGAGTGGGAGATGCTGCGCGAGGACCAGATCCTCTACACCTATCTGCACCTGGCCCCCGACCCGGAACAGACCAAGGGCCTGCTGGCGTCGAAATGCGCCGCCATCGCCTACGAGACCGTGACCGACGCGCGCGGCGGCCTGCCGCTGCTGGCGCCCATGTCGGAAGTCGCCGGCCGGATCGCCGTCTTCTCGGCCGCCGAGACCCTGCTGAAGCATAACGGCGGCATGGGCCTGCTGTTCTGTGGCGTTCCCGGCGTGGCCCCGGCGCGGGTGCTGGTGCTGGGCGGCGGCGTCGTCGGCCTGAACGCGGCCCGCATGGCCATGGGCCTGGGCGCCGAGGTCGTGGTGCTGGAGCGGTCGATCCCGCGCATGGCCTATATCGACGAGATCACGGGCGGCCGGGTCATCACCCGCTATTCCTCGATCGGCGCGATCGAGGAAGAACTGATCAAGGCCGATGTGGTGATCGGCGCCGTCCTGGTGCCGGGCGCCTCGGCCCCGAAACTGGTCAAGCGCGAACATCTGAAGACGATGAAGCCGGGATCGGTGCTGATCGACGTGGCCATCGACCAGGGCGGCTGTTTCGAGACCTCGCACGCGACGACCCACGAAGACCCGACCTATGTCATCGACGGCGTGGTCCACTATTGCGTCGCCAACATGCCGGGCGCCGCGCCCCGCACCAGTTCCGAAGCCCTGAACAACGCCACCCTGCCCTTCGGCCTGGCCCTGGCCGACAAGGGTCTGGACGCCCTGAAGGCCGATCCCCACCTGGCGCGTGGCCTGAACGTGCTGAAGGGCGAGATCACCTATCCGGCCGTGGCCCAGGCCCTTGGCCTGGAATGGAGCGATCCGTTCGGCGTCTGGGCGCGCGGCTGATCTAGACAGTCAGGGAGACCCCGGCCGCGCCCAGATCGCGGCCGGCGCTCTCGATCGCCCGCACGGCCTCGGTTGCAGCCTGCGCCGCTTGGTCGGCGTGCTGGCGCAGGGCGGGGTCGGTCTCGGCCTGGTGCTGCGCCCGCTTCGCCATGCTCTTGATCTGGCTCGCCAGATTGCGGGCGTCGGACAGGAAGTCGCGATCCTCCTGCTGCGCCGCCCCGCGTCGTGACTGCTCAGCGACGCGCGCCTGGGCTTCCGCCGCCATGCGCCGATACGGATTGTCTTCAGACTTGGTGGTTTCGGGGTTTTTCTCGCCCTCGCCCTCGCCCTTGGGCGCCGCAGCATCCTCATTCGCGGGAGGGGCGGGAGGCTCCGCCGCGATGGGCGTCTCCGTGGGCGCGGTCTCGGTCGCACCGGCGCTGGGGTCCGCCGCCGCCGCCGGCGCCGCATTGGAGGCCGCCGAAGAACCGGCGTCGGCGCCGCCGATCTCCACCGACGCGCCGCCCGATCCGCCGTACATTTTGACTGCGGACTTCAGTTCCTTCGCCAACTGGGCCAGCAGTTTGGGATCGGCCGAGCCGCTCATCTGCAACATGCGGATGCGGGCCTTGATCTGTTCGATCTTCTGCTTGGCGGCCGCCTTGCGCTGTTCCTGGGCGTCCTTAGCGGCGGCGGTGTTGCGCTGCTTCAACGTTTCGACGGCGGAGCGCGCATCGCGCAGCCTGGCCTCGGCGCGCTCCTGCGCCTGTTTTTCGCGCTGGACCCGGCCCTCGGCCAGGACGCTGGTCATGGATGTCGCGCTGGACAGGTTCATGACAGAGAATCTCGTCTGCACCGCTTAACGCTCCATGAACGGCACAGCTCGGCTAGGAAGCAGACAGTAAAACCGGGGGTTGCGACGACAGGCGTGGTCATCTAGCTCTGAAACATGACCCTGTTCGCTCTTCTGGCCGCCCTGACGACCGCCCAGGCCACGGCTTCAGCGCCGCCCGTGGTTTGGGAAACTCCGCCCCGCATTGAAATGCCCGCCAAGGCGCTGGAGACGGGCGTGAAATCCGGCGTCGTGGTTCTCCGGTGCGACTTCACGGCCAACGGCATCCCCACGAATTGCCTGATCGTGTCCGAGACGCCGGTCGGCCAGGGTTTCGGCCGCGAAGCCCTGCGCGGGGTCAGGACTGGCAGGGCTCAATCCGGTCAGGCAGGGATGCGCGAAATCACCCTGACGTTCGAGACACGCTGAACCGAAGGTCACGCCTGTAATTCGCCGTCGTCTTGCGGCATAAGCCCGCGATGAAGTTCCTCGACCAGGCCAAGATCTATATCCGCTCCGGCAACGGCGGCGCGGGCTCCGTGTCGTTTCGACGCGAGAAGTTCATTCCCAACGGCGGCCCCGACGGCGGCGACGGCGGCAAGGGCGGCGACATCTGGATCGAGGCGGTCGACGGGCTGAACACCCTGATCGACTATCGCTACCAGCAGCATTTCAAGGCCCAGACCGGCCACCACGGCCAGGGCCGCCAGATGCACGGCGGCAAGGGCGACGACGTGCATCTGAAGGTGCCGGTCGGCACCCAGGTGCTGGACGAGGACAAGGAGACCGTGCTCCTGGACATGGACACGCCCGGCAAGATCGAGCTGCTGCTGAAGGGCGGCAACGGCGGCTGGGGCAATGTGCGTTTCAAGGGGCCGACCAACCAGGCGCCGACCTACGCCAACCCCGGCCAGGACGGTCAGGAGCGGTGGATCTGGCTGCGGCTGAAGCTGATCGCCGACATTGGTCTGGCGGGTTTGCCGAACGCGGGCAAGTCCACCTTCCTGGCGGCCGCCAGCGCCGCCAAGCCCAAGATCGCCGACTATCCCTTCACCACCCTGGCGCCGAACCTGGGGATGGTGGACCTGTCGCCGTCCGAGCGGTTCGTCATCGCCGACATTCCCGGTCTGATCGAGGGGGCCAGCGAGGGCGCGGGCCTGGGCACGCGTTTCCTGGGCCATGTCGAGCGCTCGGCCAGCCTGATCCACCTGATCGACGGCACCCAGGACGACGTGGCCGCCGCCTACCGGATCATCCGGGGCGAGCTGGAAGCCTATGGCGAAGGTCTGGCCGAAAAGGCCGAGATCCTGGCCCTGAACAAGATCGACGCCCTGACGCCCGAGGCGCGCGAGGAGAAGGCGGCCGAGCTGGAGGCCGTCGCCGGTCGTCGGCCCATGCTGGTCTCGGGCGTGTCGGGCGAAGGCGTGGCGGCCCTGCTGCGCGCCGCCTGGGCCGAGGTGAAGAAGACCCGCGGGGCCCTGGCGGGCGAAAGCGACGTCGACCAGACCTCGGGCTGGCAGCCTTGAAATCCCCCGCCATCCCCGGCGCGGGCCGGGATGGGCGGGTGTGGCGTGCGAACGTCACCTGCGGATTTCGCCGGGGAAAACGGCACGGCGAATGAGCGGACAACGGATTTCGGTGCTATGCGTTAACCCGTGCCAACGGTGAAGCTGGAGCACTCCTCCCCCATGCGTCGATTCCTCATTTGGTCCGCCCTGGCCGCCCTGATCGGCCTGATCCTGGCGGGGCTCGGCTACTGGGCCTACTGGAACTTCTATTCGCGGTTCCAGCCGGTCACGATCAGCCGCAACCAGGCCCAGATCCAGCAACTTCTCGACGAGGCCTCCTGGGTGTCGGGCGGCGGCGGGGGCGAACCCCTCTATATCGTCGGCTATCGCGACAGCGCGTCGGCCCAGCGCTATGAGCAGGAGGAGGTCGCCAAGCTGCAGGCCGCAGGGGTCGAGCCGCGCGTCATCCTGTTCGCTCGCGCCGACCGCGAGGGCCTGGCCCAGTCCACCGCCGCCGAACGGGCCACGATCGCGGAACTGTGGCTGACCCGCGACTGGTCCCTGTACCAACGCTGGGCGGCGACGCCCGCGCGGAACTGGACCGCCGCCGGCATCCCCCAGGCGGACGGCAATCTGGCCCGCTCGGCCGTGGTGGACGCCAGCCGCCAGTTCGACGAACGCCTGACCGCCCTGCTCAGCGACGCCGGGGTGCACATCACCTATCCGTTGATCCTGTGGCGTGACCGCGACGGCTTCCTGAAGGCCTGCGGTTGCGCCGACAGTCGGTCCTGGGCCTTCATCCGTGACGATCTGAACGCGCCCGACCGCGTGGGTCAGGCGACGCCGGTCGATGAGCTCCCGGCGGCGGAAGCCTATCCGGGCGACGGAAGCCCGGCCGAAGCGGGCCAGACCCCGGCCATGCCCTATCCGGCCCTGCCGGCGATCCCGCCTGCGAACGGGCAGACGCCCAACGGCCAAACGCCGAACACGCCGCCGAACGCCGGGACGCCGCGCCAGACCCCGCCGGCGACGACGCCCCGCGCCGCGCCCCAGGCCAAGAAGCAGGACGACACCACCTTCTTCTAGGGGAGGCTGAAACCCTACAGGGCGCGGCAGGCCGCGATCAGCCGATCCACGTCAGCGGCGTCCTGATACAGGCCGAAGCCGAACCGGATCACGTCGTCGCGCACGTCCGTCACCACGCCGGCCGCCAGCAGGTCCGCCCGCCAGGCCGGAGCGTTGTCGTGGCGCAGGGCCAGGAAACGGGCGCGGGCGTCGTCGCCCTGGACCGGGTTCAGCATCTCGGCTGCGCCGACCGCTCCGGCCTCTCCGGCCTGAAGCGCCGCCTGGAATTGCATCGCCAGAGCCCGACTGTGGTCCGCCACGTCCGCCGTGGTCAGCCCGGCTTCTCTCAACATCCGGCGCACGGCGTTGAACCGGTACAGAGCCGAACTGTCGAAGGTCGCGCCCCAGAACCGGCCGCCGTCCGAGCGATACTGGACCCCGCCCGGCGGGCCGGACAGATCCCCGAACTCGGCGAACCAGCCGGTGACCACCGGCCGGGGCGCAAAGCCGTCGGGGGCGTGCAGGAAACAGGCCCCCTCGCCCGCCATGGCGTATTTATAGCCGCCGCCGACATAGAAGACCCGGTCCGCCACGGCCGACAGATCCGTCGGGGTCGCCATGAAGCCGTGATAGCCGTCGATCAGGACCCACGGGCCCTCGGGCCGGGCCAGGGCGGCCAGGGCCTCGATCCCGTCGAACAGGCCGCCGGTGCGGAAGAAGACCTGGCTGACCAGGATCCAGTCGTGACCGCCCGCTGCGGCCGCCGCGACGAACCGCTCGGCGAAGGTGTCGAAGGGCGCCAAGGGCACGCGGGTGACCACGGCCTGACCCGCCTCCTCCCAGCGCTCGGCCTGACGCCGGAACGAGTGGAACTCGCCGTCCGTGGACAGTATCCGCACCGGCTGGGTCTCGAAGGCCGAAAAGACCCGCAGCAGCAGGTCATGGGTGTTGGGCGAAAACACCACGCTGTCCGGCGAGGCCAGCTTCAGTTCGTTCGCCACCTCGGCCTGGGCCTGGGGGATGATCTCGTCGAAGATCAGGTCCCATTTGCGGTCGGCGTGCCGATTGGCGTCCAGCCAGGCCTGTTGCTGGGCCTCGAAACTGACGTCGGGCCACAGGTGATGGCTGTGGGCGGCGAAATGCAGGCGCTCCGGCGCAAGGGCCAGGGCGCGGGAAAAGAGGGGCTTGAACGACATGGGCGCACCATGACCGCTTCGGCGCCGCCCGTCGATATCAGCGGCCCTTGCGCAGGCCCAACATGCCCAGCCAGCCGCCGCTGGTCAGCAGGGCCACGTCCAGCAGGGCCAGGGGCAGGGGGGTGGATACGGGCGCAGCGATGAACCGGGCCTTCCAGTCCGGCGCGAACTTGGCCTTGTAGCTGCGCAGACCCTGGAAACCGTACAGGGCGCCGCCCTCCTCGAACACCAGGGCGCCGACGCGGGCGAAGACGGGGGCGACGCGACGATCCTCCAGCCCGGCCAGGGGCGCCATGCCCAGGTCGAAGGTGGCGATCCCCTCGGCCTTGGCCCACTGGACGCAGCGGATGAACAGATAGTCCATCACCCCATGCGGCGCTTCGGGCGTATAGCGCATCAGGTCCACCGCCGCCTCGCCCGGCGTGACCAGCAGATTGGCGAAGGCCACGATCCGCTCGCCCTCGCGCACCACCGCCAAGGGCGTCAGGTTCAGATAGTCGATGTCGAACCGGCCCAGGGAGAAGGACTTCTCCGCCCCGTTGTGCAGGCCCATCCAGGCGTCCGAAATCGCCTTCAGCTCGGGCTCCAGCGCCCTGGCGGCGCCGGCGGGCAGGATGTCGAAACTGGCCCCCTCGCGTTCGGCCCGGTTCACGGCCGTGCGCAGGTTCTGCTTGCTCTTGCCCTCCAGGGCGAAGGCCTCGGTGCGGATCACCGCCGTCTCGCCGACCTTGCGCATGGCCAGGCCCATGGTCGCCAGTTCGCTGAGGATATCGTCCCCGACCGAGTAGAAGACCGCCGCACCGCCGTAACTGTCGGCCAGTTCGGTGAAGGCCCACAACAGCTCCTGGCGTTCCGCCAGCGCCCCTGCCGGTTCGCCCATGGCGATCCAGCGCCGGCCCCGCACCCGATAGGCCAGGAAGCTGCGGCCCGAGGGGCTGAACAACAGGGCCTTGTCGCCCAGCATGGCCAGCCAGGCCTCGGGCGTGGCCTCCTCCGCCGCCTCCAGGGCGATGCGGGCGCGTTCGATCTGGTCCTTCGAGGCCGGACCGTGACTGTCGGCGCCAGGCGAACTGAGCAGGGAGCGTCCTGCGACCAGCAGGGTCAGCAGGGACAGGACCAGGCCCGCGCGCAGGAAGCCCGAGGCCTGGCGATCCACCAGAAACCGCCACCACAACTCGTCCGAATAGGCCACGTCGCGATAGGCGAAGAAGCCCAGCCACAGCATCGACCCCACCACCGCGATCAGCAGCAGCAGCCAGCCGGGCCGCAGGGGCTCGCTGAGACGCGAGCGGCGGTTGAAGGCCGTGCGACACGGCGCCAGCAGGGCGGCGACGAGCGCCAGATCGACGGACTCTTCCCAGTCCAGCCCCTTCAGAACCGAGAAGACCGCCCCGACGGCCAGCACCGCCAGGGCCGCCCAATAGGCGCCGCGGCGCCGTCGCCACAGACCGGCCGACAGCAGGATCAGCATGAATCCGGCGATGCTGGCCACAAAATGGGACAGGTCGATCAGGATCGGCGACACGACGCCGGTGAGTTGCCGCAACCGGTCGTCGAACTCTGGCGTCACCGCCGAAATGAGCATCAGCGCCCCGGCGCAGAAGGCCACCACGGCGAAAACCTGAGGGGTCAGCTCATAGGCGAGCCCCAACAGCCTGCGCAGCAGGCCGGGGACATAGGCGTTCCGGCGATTCACGCGGCCTCCTGCCGATTCGACGCAATGCCGCACCTTAGACCAGGAATCGTCCAACCGGGGCAGGTTCAGGGTCATTTTGGGGCCGACGAAACAATCCGTAACATGGTGGGTTTGGTGATTGCGGGCGCCGGGCCCGTGCAACCGGATGTTCTCCCATGAACTTCAAGACCGCCATTCTGAGCAGCGCCGCCGCCGCCTTCCTGATCGCCTCGCCCGCCCTGGCGCAGGAAATCGCTCCCGCGGCCCCCGCAACCCAAGACGCCCCCGCTCAGCCCAGCCTGTCGCTGACGCCCGGCACTTCGGTGCACGGTCCCGACGGCGAACTGGGCAAGCTTGAAGGCGTTCAGAACAACGCCTCGGGCGCCCAGGAACTGACAGTTCGCGGCGCCGACGGCCAGCTTCGCGCCGTGCCGCTGAACGGCATCCGCCAGGACGGCGCCAATGTGGTGGTGGCCTATACCAAGTCCGAGTACGACGCCGCCGCCCCGATCGCTGGCGCGCCGCCGCCTCCGTCCGCCGCAACGACGCCCGCCCCCGCCGCCGATCCTTCGGTCATGCCCGCCGAGCCTGCCGCGCCGATGACGGCCGAACCGGCCCCGACTGGGCCGATCCCCACGGAACCCACCACGCCCGAGCCTGCCGATCCATCGGGCAGCAGCGACCCGATGGCCCCGCCGACCGGCGACCAGCCCCAGCGCTGATCCATGACCGCCTGGGCTCGAGCCTGAGCCACAGACGTCGAGAAGGCGGCCGGGACATCCCGGCCGCCTTTTCCATTGTCACCTGACAGGAAGGACCGTTCCATGATGCGTTTCGCAACCCTCGCGGCCCTGGCGGCCACGGCCGTCCTGGCCCAAACCGCGTGGGCCCAAACCGCGTCGACTCAGGTTGACGGTCAGGACAAAGCGCCGCCCTCGCGCCATGTCGATACGCCTGCCGAAGCCCCTGCCCGCTCGGAAGACGCCCCCGCCGAGGTCGCCGTCGGCGCAACGGCGCGGGGATCGAGCGGAGAGGCGCTGGGCCAGGTCGTGGGTGTCAGTCGGGGGTCGGGCGGCCGTATCGACGGCTATCTGATCCGTCTGCCCGACGGATCGACCCGCCTGCTGCCCGCCGACGCCGCCACGGTGCAGGGCGGCGTCCTGATCGCCGCGCAGGGCGACTTCCGGCCCGCCCCTGCGGCGCAATAAGCCGGTCGAAACATACAAAAAGGGCGGCTCTCGCGAGCCGCCCTTTCGTTCATTCTCAGTCCAGAGGGACGATCAAGCGCGACGCTTGACCAGACCCAGAAGGAACAGAAGGATGATGGCGCCGATGGTGGCGACGATGGTCGAACCGATCCAGCCGCCCCAGGCGAAGCCCAGTGCATTGGCGACGAAGCCGCCGATCAGGGCGCCGATGACGCCGACGATCAGATTGGTGATCAGGCCGTGGTTGCGGCCCATGATCTGTTCCGCGAGCCAGCCCGCGACGATGCCGATGATGATCCAGGCGATAATGCCCATGGTGTAGGTTCCTTCCTGTGAAGCCAAGCTGGGGAGTAAATGCACGCGGCCGGATTGGGTTGCGATCACGACATGCAGAGTTCGATGAGCCGCGAAACTCGCCCCTGACGCGACCTGCGGCATGCGGATTGCGGCGTGGCGGGCGAACCGTCCCGTGTCGGGACAGGTCTTCAGATAAGGCATGAGGGTCATGGCCACCGACATCGATCTCCACCTGGGCCGCCGCCTGCGTCGCCGCCGCCGCCTGCTGGGCCTGACCCAGCAGCAGTTGGCCGTTCAGGTCGGCATCCGCTTCCAGCAGATCCAGAAATACGAATGCGGCGCCAACCGCATCTCGGCCGCCCGTCTGTGGCAACTGGCCGAGGCGCTGGAGACGCCGGTCAGCTATTTCTACGACGGCGTGACCGAGGCGCTGGAGCGCAAGGACGCGGCGCCGGGAACGTCCGCCGGAGGGGGCGAGATGTTCTCGCGCAAGGAGACCCTGGACCTGATCCAGGCCTACTACCAGCTGGGCGAACGCCCGCGCCGACGCCTGCTGGATCTGGCCAAGTCCCTTCACGACGTCAACGACGCGGTCGCCTGAACGAATAGGGTGCAGGCGTTGCGGCCGGGGTTCTCTGCACGGGGCGATCCGCGCTAAGAGCGCCCATGATCGAATTCGAATCCTTCGCCGTTGAACTGGCGCACGAGGCCGCGCGCGTCACCCTGCCCTTCTTCCGCTCGGGGATCGGGCATGAGGACAAGGGCGGGGCGGCGGGCTTCGACCCCGTCACCGAGGGGGACAAACAGGCCGAGGCCGCGATTCGCCGCCTGATCGCCGCCCGCTATCCCGACCACGGCGTGATCGGCGAGGAATACGGCGAGGACCGGCCGGACGCCGAGCACGTCTGGGTTCTGGATCCCATCGACGGGACGCGGGCCTTCATCTCGGGCCTGCCGCTGTGGACCACCCTGATCGCCCTGCGCGTCGCCGAAAAGCCGACTGTGGGCCTGATCGCCCAGCCCTATCTGGACGAGATCTTCATCGGCGGCCCGTCCGGCGCCCGCCTGTTGCGCGGCGCGACCGAGCGGCCCCTGGCCGTGCGGGCCTGCGAACACCTGACCGACGCCGTCATCTCGACCACCGACCCCGACATCTTCAACGGCGCCGAACTGGGCGCCTGGACCCAGGTGCGCGCCGCCGCCCGCCTGGCCCGCCTGGGCTGCGACGCCTATGCCTACGCCATGGTGGCGGCGGGCCAGATGGACCTGGTGGCCGAGGCCAGCCTGAAATCCTGGGACTGGTCCGCCCTGGTACCCGTGATCGAGGCCGCCGGCGGACGGGTCGTCAACTGGCGCGGCGCCGCCCCGGACGGCACCGGCCAGATCCTCGCCGTCGGCGACTCACGCCTGATCGACCAGGCCCTGGTGACGCTGAAGCGCGCGGCGGCTTGAGGCGACGGGTCAACCGCATCCCGATCTAAATGGTTCGGTCCACGATGGGGTCGTGCACGGCCTTGAGCCAATCGCCCAGTTGTGAGGGGTCGCCTTCTATCCGCATCTCGCCGATGCTCAGAAGCCTATCCAGCAGGAGGGCGTATTCGGGGTCATCGCCGTATAGGAGGTTCAGGGCGCGCGCCCCGGCAGCGGTGATTTCGATGGTGATGTCCGCGCGCTCGTCAGGCCGCGCTCCGGCTCGGAACCCCGGCTTTCCGTCACGGATGTCGAAGCGAAGACCTTGCACGAGACCCTCGCCTATTTCCGCCCCGTCCGTATAGCGTTCGACAAGGGACACATTCAGGTCCGCCGCCAGCCCCGATTGCACGGCGGCTTCGGTCATGACGGCCCCGACCATTTCAAACCAGGCCAAGGCGCCATGGCGCAGTTTCGATCGGGTCGTCATCAGGCTCTGCTTTCCTAAACACGTGTCTTCGATGTCCGCGAGGAGGGCGGCGCGCGGCGGGCCGATCGATTTCAGGCGACCTTCAGGACGATCTTGCCCTGCGACCCGCCTTGCGCCGCCCGCTCGTGGGCGTTGCCGGCTTCCGCGAGCGGGAACTGACTTCCGATCACGACGCGGATCGTGCCGTCGTCGAGGAGACGCGCGATCTCGGCCAGTTGCGCCCCGCTGGAGCGAACCTGGGTCGTAGAGACCATGACGCCCCGTCTTTGCGCCTCCTCAGCCGCCGCAAAGCCCAGCGGGAACACCAGAAACAGCGCCCCGCCCCGCTTGATCACAGGCAGGAAGCGGGCGGCGGCCGGACCGCCGACGGCGTCGATGACCAGATCGACATCCCGCACCACGGTCTCCGCCGCCGTCGTTTCGTAGTCGATGACCTCATCGGCGCCCAGATCGCGCAGCAAGGCCTGCTGCTTGCCGGACCCGACCGCGATGACGCGCGCGCCCTTCCACTTGGCGATCTGCACGGCGAAATGCCCCACGCCGCCCGCCGCACCGTTCACCAGGACCGTCTTGCCGGCCAGCGGAACCGGATGATGCAGGGTCGGCTGAAGCGGGTTGGGCTCATCATGACCGCGCGCGACCAGGAACTGCCAGGCGGTCAGCAGCGACATCGGCGCGCCGGCGGCCTGAACGTGATCGACCCTGGTCGGCTTGAGCGCCAGTTCGGAGGCGGGCACGCTGACGTATTCGGCATAGGCCCGGGCGCCCCCCATCATGCCGGTGGGGAAGCGCACCATCGAATAGACTTCGTCGCCGACGGCGAAGGTTTTCACGTCATCGGCGACCGCCTCCACCACGCCCGAAACATCCGTTCCGAGGATCATGGGGAAGTCGACCTGCGGCCGCCATTCGGGCGGCAGGGCCTTGTAGCCTTCGCGCAGATGGAAGTCGGGAGGATTGAGCCCGACCGCGTGAACGCGAACCCGCACTTCGCCGGGCTTCAGTCCGGGCAGGGGAGCGTCCTCGTACACCAGCACCTCGGGTCCGCCGAATGCATGCTGCTGGATGGCCTTCATGGTCTCTGCGGGCATTGTCTGATCCTCACGGAATGCGTCTGCGCATCCATGACAGGCAGATAGTCGCGTCCATTCATGTTGATAATGATCCCGCGTTTCGCTTAAATAGCGCCATGACGGAATATATGGGCCTGGATCGGCTGACAGGCCTGATCGCGTTCGCGCGGGCGGGATCCCTGGGCAGCTATACGGCCGCCGCCCGCAGCCTCTCCATCTCGCCGTCCGCCGTCAGCAAGAGCGTGCAACGGCTCGAGCAACGTCTGGGCGTGTCGCTCTTCACCCGCACGACCCGCTCCCTGACGCTGACGCCGGAGGGGCGTGAGTTGCATGGGCGGGCGCTGAAACTGCTGCAGGACGCCGAAGAGATCGAACAGGTGGCGATGACGGCCCGCTCGGAGCCGTCGGGCGTTCTGCGGATCGCCGCCTCGCTCCCGCTGGGCATCCATGTGATCGCGCCGGCGCTGCCAGAGTTTCGCCGACGCTATCCCAAGGTGACGGTCGATCTGCGGCTGAGCGACCAGATCGTCGATATCGTGGATCTGGGCGTCGATGTCGCCGTCCGCATCGGGGAACTGGCGGACTCTCGGCTCCTGTCGCGCCGCCTGGCGCCCATGCGGCTCGGCGCCTTCGCCTCGCCTGCCTATCTGGCGTCACGGGGCGCGCCGATCCATCCGGACGCCTTGGCCGAGCACGACACCGTCAATCTCCGCTACCAGAGCAGCGGTCAGGTTTTTCGCTGGCCGTTCAAGATCGGCGAGCGGGAGATCGAGATCGTCCCGCCGTCCGGAATCATCGTGGATGTCAGCGAGGCGGTGCTCGCCACCCTGGTGGCCGGCGGCGGCGTCGGCCTGAGCGCGACCTTTGTCGCAGCCCCCTATGTGGCGCGCGGCGAGTTGGTTCCGATCCTGACCGAATACGCCGTCGAGCGCCACAACATCACGGCGCTCTGGCCGGAAGGCCGCCGGGCCAATCCCGCCGTCCGGGCCTTCCTGACCCTGCTTCAGGACATCCTCTAGGCCGTCGACCCTAGGCCACGGACGGCGTCTCTTCGGTGACGTCCTCGGTGCGGGCGGCGGGATCGGCGACGGTCGGCAGGTCCGGGATCGGCGAGACATAGTCGGCCATGGCGTCGAACTCGTCCAGGAAGACGGCGCGCTTGTCGTCGGCCTCCATGATCACCTCGTGCAGGGCGCCGGGGACCTCGACATAGCGGCCGCGGCCCAGGCGTTTGGCGGCCCAGCGGTTGGTCTGTTTCCACACCACGTCGTCATTGTCGGCCTGGACGATGGCGACCGGTATCTTGACCGCTTTCAGGGCCTTGGGCTTCAGCGCCCGCTCGCCGGCGTCCAGGGCGAAGGCCAGCCAGCCGTAGGTGGGGCCGCCGATGGCCAGGTGGGGGCAGGCGTACAGCTGCTGGCGCCACATCTCGTAGCGCGCCTCGTCCGAAGTCAGGGCGTCCTCGGCGAAGGTATGGTCGAACGGATCATCCGGGTCGCCCAGGATATAGTCGCCCGCGTGGCCGTGGCGGATGTTCCAGCGGACCGCCAGCTTGACCGACCACATAGACCGTTTGCCGGTCTTGATGCGCAGCATCGGGCTGGACAGGACCGCCCCCGAGAACCGGCTCTCGCCGGCTTCCAGCGACAACAGGTTCAGGCAGGCGCCCATCGAATGGCCGACCATGATCCAGGGCTTGGGGCACTGGTCCTCGAAGGCGTCCAGCAGCCGGCCGTAGTCGTCCAGAAACTCTTCCACCGCGCGGGCGTGGCCCTTGAGCCGGTCGGGCAGCAGCCGGGCCGACAAGCCCTGGCCGCGCCAGTCGTGGGCCAGGACGCACCAGCCGCGCGCCAGGAAATTGCCGATGACCTCGAAATATTTCTCGATCGGTTCGGTGCGGCCGGGGCTGAGCACCACCGTGCCGCGCGGCTTTTCGGCGGTCAGGTGCGACGGCGTCCACAGGGCGGCGCGCAGCCGCATGCCGCCGGCCCCACGGTACCAGTCGCCCTTGCCGCCCGGCGGCGAGGACGCGCCTGGAACCCCCATCAGGGGGGCGTTGGCGGCGAAGGCTTGGGCGCGGTTCACTCGGGTTTCCTGAATTTCAAGGTCATGCGGTCGCTCTCGCCGATCTCCTCGTATTTGGATCGGTCGAAGGCGGGGTCGGCGGGGTCGCCGCGAGGGGCGGTCAGGCGGGTCGGCGGCAGGGTGTCGACGCCGAACGGATGATCCTTGGTGTCCTTCTCGTTGGCGTTGACCTCGGATGCGGCGACGAAGACGAAGCCCGCCTCTGCAGCCAGCTGTCGGACGAAGGCCTCCTGGACATAGCCGTTGGCCGCCACCGGATCCTGGTCCTCTTCCGGGGCCAGACGGTGCTGTTCGACGCCCAGGACGCCGCCAGGCTTCAGGGCGGCGAAGGCGTCGGAGAAGGCCTTTTCGGCGATCCCGGCCGCCATCCAGCCGTGCAGGGTGCGCATGAACAGGCACAGGTCGGCCGTGCCCGCCGGAGCCACCGGGCCGGAGGCGGCGCCGAAGGTGGTGAACTGGGGCTCGCCATACAGTTTCTTGTCGGCGCTGAACCGGGTCTGGAAGGCGGCGTTCAGGGCGGCCTGGGCCGGATCGGCGGTCGGACCTTCCGGGAACAGGGCGGCGATATAGGTCCCCTGGCCCCGCGTCAGATAAGGGGCCAGGATTTCGGTGTACCAGCCGCTGCCGGGCCAGAATTCGACCACCGTCATGCGCGGTTGCAGCCCGAAGAAGCGCAGGGTCTCCATCGGATGGCGGAAGGCGTCGCGGGGCCGGTCCTGGGCGCGCCACGGCCCGGCGACGGCCCATTCCAGCGATCCTTCGGGCGGACCGGCGGGGGCGGGCGGCGCCTCGGGGGCTTCCTCCTTCTTGGGGCCGCAGCCGGCCACGGCGATCAGGGCCAGAGCCGCAGCGCCGGACAACAGGAACCGGCGCGACGGGTCGCTGGAAATCGCAGAAAGAGCAGCCATCAAAACACCCCCTCGGAACGCCGGGCCCCGTGTCCGGCAAACCTTGGTCGAACGGGCATAAGCAGGTTCGTGGCGCGGGTCAAAACCCGACTATTCCGGTTTGCGGAAACGCAGGGTCATGCGGTCGCTTTCGCCGACCGCATCGAAGGTCGCGCGCTGATCGGGGGTCAGGGCGGCCGAGCCGTCGCGGGCCTGGGACTGGCGCACCGGCGGCAGGGTCCAGACGCCGAACGGGTGGTCGTGGTCGTCCCTGGGATTGGCGTTCAGCTCGCTGCGGGCCTCCAGGACGAAGCCGGCGTCCTGGGCTTCGTGGATCACATAGCTTTCGGGCACATAGCCGGTCGAGGCGACGTCGGCGACGTTCAGGCCCTCGGCGCTGCGGTGCTGTTCTACGGCCAGGATCCCGCCGGGCTTCAGGGCGGCGTAGAAGGCCTTCAGATAGGGCTGGGTGCGGCCGTCGCGGGACCAGTTGTGGAAGGCGCGGGCCACCAGGATGAAGTCGGCCGAGCCGGCCTCGACCCCCATGCCCTCGAGCGGGCGACCGACTCCGACATAGCGACCGCCGGTCGCCGCCGCATAGGGCTCCAGGATATGCCGCCACCAGCTGGCGCCGCCCGGCTCGATCTCGACCACCGTCATGCCCGGCGTCAGGCCCCAGAAGGTCAGGGCCTCATAGGGGTGACGGGCGGCGTCGCGAGCCCGGTCGGCGGCGGGACGGGTCTGGGCGGCGACGGCGGCCTTCAGGGCCGTATCCTCCTCGAAGGTCGGCATGGCGCTGGACAGGGCCGAGCGCGGCGGCGTCCAGGCGCCTTCGGTCTGGGAGGGCGGCTGGGCCGGAGATTGGGCGGCGGCCATCGTCGGGGCGACGGTCGACAGCAGGGCGGAGAGGCCGAGGGCGGCGAGACGCATGGGCGTGTTCCTTGATCCGGTTCGCCCCTCCTTACGGAGCATCGTGGCCGGCGCAAATGACGATCCCGAGACGCCGACGATTTGCCGCGTATTCCACCCCCTTGACGCCGGTTCGCCGCATCCCATTTCAGTGTCCGAGAGCGCCGGTTCCGGGCTCTCCAGACCGACGGCGCCGATTTCGGGTCGCCGGGCTGAACTCCTACCGTCCGGGCAAACCGCCGGGCGGCTCAACCTTGCTGATCCTCAGGAGGATGCTGATGCGTACCTATGATTTCACCCCGCTGTACCGTTCGGCCGTCGGTTTCGACCGTCTGGCCAATCTGCTGGAAACCGCCGCGCGGACCAGCCAGGACGGCGGCTATCCGCCCTATAATATCGAGACCACGGGCGAGAACGCCTATCGCATCGAGATCGCCGTCGCCGGATTCTCTCCCGACGAGCTGAATATCGAGGTGAAGGAAAACCTGCTGACCGTGACCGGCCGCAAGACCGCCAACGACGACGCCGAGGCGCAGAAGACCTATCTGCACCGCGGCCTGGCCGAGCGCGATTTCGAGCGCCGCTTCCAGCTGGCCGACTATGTGGTCGTGAGCGAGGCCAATCTGGTCAACGGCCTGTTGTCGATTTCGCTGAAGCGCGAACTGCCGGAAGCGCTCAAGCCCCGCCGCATCGAGATCGGCGCCGGCCAGCCCCTGATCGAGGGCAAGGCCCAGACCAAGATGGAAGACAAGGCGGCCTGATCCGCCTTCGGACCGAACACTATGGAAGGGCGGCGTTCGCGCCGCCCTTTTTCTATGCGGGCTTTTGGGCGGCCAGATGCGCGAAGGCGGCGACCACCTGTTCATAGGCCGGGCGTTTGAACGGCACGATCAGGTCGCAGGCCTCGGACAGGGCGCCCCAGCGCCAGGCGTCGAACTCGATCTCGTCGTCGGCTTGCAGGTCGATTTCGCCGTCCTGACCGGTGAAGCGGAAGGCGAACCATTGTTGGCGCTGGCCGACGAAGCCGCGCCAGGCCTTGGCGTTGTTCATCGCCTCGGGCGGGAAGTCGTAAAGGATCCAGTCGTCGGTCCGCGCCAGAAATTCGACCGAGGTCACCCCCGTCTCCTCGCGCAGTTCGCGCAGGGCTGCGGCCAGCAGATCCTCGCCCTCGTCCACGCCCCCTTGCGGGAACTGCCAGTTATGCGGACCGGGCGTCGCATGGCGGCGGCCGTACCAGACCTGGCCGTCGGCGTTGAACAGCACGACCCCGACATTGGGGCGGTACAGACTGAGGTCGGTCATTACCGGCCGGGCCGCAGGGTCATGGCCGAGGCGGGCGCCAGCTGCAGACCGCGCTGTTCCAGACCGGCGGTCCAGCGAGCGGCGGCCTCGACCGTCACCGGATAGGAGAAGCCGGTCCCCAGGGCCGAGCCGCGCAGCTTGGCCTGGGCTTCCAGACTGTTCAGGGCGGCGATGATGGCGGCGGGGGACTGGGTCTGGTCGATGACCTTGTCGGCGCTGGCGCGGGCCCAGGCGCCGGGACGGCGCTGGAACGAACCGTCGTCCAGGAAGGCGATCCCGCGCTGGCGCAGGGTCGACAGGAAGGCGCTCATTCCCGTGTCCGAGGTGGCGAACCGGTCGCCCAGATAGTTGGTGACGCCGAAATAGCCGACAGCGCGGCCCAGCAGCCAGTCCATCTTGGCCTGGACGTCGTCCGGGGTTCCGCTGGCCAGCAGGGTGTAGGGGCCGGGGTCGTTGTCGGGATAGCCGGTGGGCTCCATCGGCATTTCCAGCATGACCTCGTGGCCCTGGGCGCGGGCCTGGTCGATCCAGGACTGGAGATTGTCGGCATAGGGCACGAAGCTGAGCGTCACCTCGGGCGGCAGGCGTTCGATGGCCGCGCGGGTGGTGACGGCGTTCAGCCCCAGGCCGCCGACGATCAGGGCCACGCGTGGCTTGCCGTTCGAGCGGAAGGGTCGGGCGTAGGCCTGGGCCGGAACGCGGCCGTCGGGCGCGATCATCGGCAGGGGGCCGCTGGCACCGGGTTGCGACAGGCCGGCGATCGGGGCCTTGGCCAGCGGAGACGCCGCCTGGACGGGGGCGCTATAGCTGGCCCCGCCCGCGACGGTGGCGCCGTCCGGCAGGGTGATCACCGCCTCGCCGCCTGCGGCGCCGCTGGGGTCCCCGGTTCCGGTCAGGTCCTGATACAGGCCCATGGCCCCCATGGAGAAGGCCTCGAACCCGGTCGGGGCCGGGGCGGGCGCGGCCTCTTCACGATGCAGGGCGATCCGGGCTGAAGGCGTGCCGGCGCGCGGGTCGCCGAGGACGGTCAGAAACAGGGCCGTCGCGGACAGCAGGAAGAGGCCGGAAAGCCCCGCGATCACCGGCGGCTTCTTCAGCGCGGCGACGACAGGTTTCAGGCTCGGCTTTCCACGCGCCGCGGGCGGAGAACCGGCGGCGGCGGCAAGGGCGGACTGGCGTTTGGCGAACATGGACACGGGGCGGAATCCTTCACGCCCAGTCTTGCATCGCGCCGGTTAAGAAACCCTAACGGCGGGTTCACCATGACCTTTCCTATCGCGACCTGTCATGGAACGTGCGTTGACGGGGGCGTTTCGGCTCTTTCACATGCCGGTCTCCCCGCTGCCGACTAGGACATGCCGATGATGACCCCCGCCGCCGACGACGCCCTGCGTGAAGAAGTCCGACTGCTGGGCGGCATTCTGGGCGAGGTCATTCGTCAGGAAGGCGGCCAGGATCTGTTCGATCATGTCGAGGCGGTGCGCCAGGCCTCGGTCGCCTATCACCGCGACCCGGCCTCGCATCCGGCCAAGCGGCTGGAGAAGCTGTTGACCGCCATGACGGTGGATCAGGCCGCCGGCCTGGCCCACGGCTTCGCCCTGTTCTCCCTGCTGGCCAATATCGCCGAGGATCGCGCCACCCGTCGTCGCGCCCAGGGCCAGGTCGTGGCCGGCGCCCGTCCCGATACGCCCGAAGGCGCCCTGCAACGGCTGGCCGAACAGAAGGTGGACAAGGCGGCCGTGCGCGCCCTGCTGGACGAGGCCCTGGTCTCGCCGGTCCTGACCGCCCACCCGTCCGAGGTGCGGCGCAAGAGCGTCATCGACCGGATCGCCGCCGTCAGCGACATGCTGGACGCCTGCGACAAGGCCGGCGACGCCTGTTCAGCCGCCCAGATCAACCAACCCCTGCGCCGCCAGATCGTCATCCTGTGGGCCACGCGTCTGGTCCGCACCCAGGGACTGGTGGTGCAGGACGAGATCGACACCGTCGTCTCCTTCCTGGACCGCATCTTCCTGCGCGTCGCGCCGAAGCAGTTGTCGGCCTGGCGGCGTCTGCTGGACGCCCCGGACCTTCAGCCCTTCATGCGGGTCGGCACCTGGGTCGGCGGCGATCGGGACGGCAATCCGAACGTCGACGGCGCCGTGCTGGCCGCCGCCTTCCGCACCCAGTCGCGCGCCGTCCTGGGCTATTACCTGGAAGAGGTTCACGCCCTGGGCGCCGAGCTCAGTCTGGCGGCCGAACTGGCCCAGGTCTCGCCGGAACTGGCCGTCCTGGCGGACGCCGCCCACGACCCGTCCCCCCATCGCGCCGACGAACCCTATCGACGCGCCCTGACCGGCGTCTACGGCCGCCTGGCCGCCACCTATGAGGCGCGGGGGGGAACCCCGCCGCCCCGCCGCGCCGTTGTCGCCGCCGAGCCCTACCCCGGCCCCGACGCCTTCGAGGCCGATCTGAAGATCATGCGCGACAGCCTGGTGGCGTATAATGGCGAGGTCTTCGCCGACGACCGGCTCAGCGACCTGGTCACCGCCGTCGAGATCTTCGGCTTTCACATGGCGACCCTGGACCTGCGCCAGAACTCGGACGTCCACGAACGGGTCGTCGCCGACCTGCTGAAGACAGCCGGGGTCTGCGCCGACTATTCCGGCCTGGACGAAGAGGGGCGGCTTTCGGTGCTCGCCGCAGAACTGGCCTCGCCGCGCCTGTTGTTCAGCCCCTATGCCGAGTATGCGGCCGAAACCCTGAAGGAGCGCGGCATTCTTCAGGCCGCCGCCGAGGCCCTGGCCGCCTTCGGCCCCCAGGCGATCCGCACCCATATCGTCTCCAAGACCGACGCGGCCTCGGACCTGCTGGAGGTCTATCTGCTGCTCAAGGAGGTCGGCCTCTATCGCCCCGAGGATCCCGCCGCCTGCCCGATCCAGGCCGCCCCCCTGTTCGAGACCATTGAGGACCTGCGCGCCTCGCGTCCGACGCTGGAGCGCCTGCTGAAGGAGCCGTCCGCCCTGGCCGTCGCCAAGGCGCGCGGCGTTCAGGAAGTGATGATCGGCTATTCGGACTCCAACAAGGACGGCTCGTATCTGACGTCCGGCTGGGAGCTGCACGAGGCCTCGCGCGCCCTGGTCGAGGTGACCAAGGCCGCCGGCCTGAAGCTGCAGCTGTTCCACGGGCGCGGCGGCACGGTCGGGCGCGGCGGGGGTTCGTCCTTCGCCGGGGTGCTGGCCCAGCCGGAAGGCACGGTCCAGGGCCGCATCCGCACCACCGAACAGGGCGAGGTCATCGCCAACAAGTACGGCGAGCCCGAGATCGCCCTGCGCAACCTCGACGCCCTGACCTGCGGCGCCGTCCTCGCCTCGCTGGATCAGGGCAAGGATCACGTCTTCACCGCCGACCACGGCGCCACCCTGTCGGACCTGTCCGCCCGGTCGATGGCCGCCTATCGCAAGCTGGTCTACGAGACCGACGGCTTCGTCGACTATTACCGCGCCGCCACCCCCATCGCCGAGATCGCCGACCTGAAGATCGGCTCGCGCCCGTCTTCGCGCACCGCCTCGACCCGGATCGAGGATCTGCGCGCCATTCCCTGGGTGTTCAGCTGGTCGCAGAGCCGGGTCATGCTGCCCGGCTGGTTCGGTTTCGGCTCGGCCGTCCAGGGCCAGGACATGGCCGAACTGAAGGCCATGGCCGAGGTCTGGCCCTTCTTCCGCACCCTGGTCCAGAACATGGAAATGGTCATGGCCAAGTCGGACATGACGGTCGCCCGCCGTTACGCCACCCTGGTGCCCGATCCGGCGCTGGCGGCGCGCATCTATGGCGAGATCCGCGACGAGTGGCAGAGAACCCACGACGCCGTCCTGGCCATCACCGGCCATGACAGGCTGCTGGGCGGCCAACCCGAGCTGGATCGGCTGATCCGGCTGCGGATGCCCTATGTCGAGCCGCTGAACCATGTGCAGATCGAACTGATCCGCCGCCGCCGCGCCGGGGATGAAGACCCCCGTGTTCGCGAGGGGATTCTGCTGGCGATCAACGGCGTGGCGGCAGGGCTGCGCAACAGCGGCTGATTACAGCCGCAACCATGACGACGATTTAATCCGCCCGTCTTGGATTGGCGGCTGAACCCTCATTGAGCTGTTACACAACACGCGTATTGCGCCTTCGTCGCCGTTTCGAGCGATTATCTTTCTCTTAGGAGCAAAGCGATGAAGGTTCTCTCCCCCGTTCTCTTCGCCGTCGCCGTCCTGTCCGTGTCCCCCGCCCTGGCCCAAAGCAACGAAGCCCGGATCGCCTTCCGCGATCTGGACCTGTCCACGGCCGCCGGCGCCGCCGTCTTCGACAGCCGCGTCGATCAGGCCGCCGCAAGCCTGTGCCGCAACTTCACCGTTCCGGGCAGCCGGATCGTCAACCGCCGGCCTTGCGAGGTCGCCGTTCGCGCCGAAGCCATGCGCCAGCTGCCGCGCCAGCGTCAGGTGGAATACGCGCGCGCGCCGCGCGGCGCCCGTCAGGTCGCCCAAGTCGTCGGCCTGTTCGCCAACAGCTGATGCTGCGGCCGGCGAAGGGCACCCCCGCCCTTCGCCGGCTCATCGGTCTAAAGCCACTTCGTGCGTTTGAAGGTGATGTAGAGGCCGACGCAGACCGCGACGATCAGACCCATCACGACCGCATAGCCGTAACGCCAGTGAAGTTCGGGCATGAACTCGAAGTTCATGCCGTAGATGCCGGCGATGGCCGTCGGCACGGCCAGCAGCGCCGCCCATGAGGCCAGCTTGCGGGTGATCACCCCCTGCCGCTGCTGTTCCAGCAGATTGGCGACCTCGAACACCGAGGCCAGGATGTCCGTCAGCCCGTTCAACCGGCTGTTCACCCGACGCACATGGTCGGCGATGTCGCGGAAATAGGGTCGGATGTCCGGGTCGATACAGGGCAGGTCCAGCGACTGCAGCCGACCCGCCACCTCCTCCATCGGCCCCAGGATGCGCCGGAACTTCAGCAGTTCGCGGCGCAGGGTGAACAGGCGGCGGATCTCGCGCCGCGACAGGAAGGTGTCCAGCGCGCGCTGCTCCAGCTCCAGCACGCTGTCCTCCGCCCCGTCGACGATCGGCACATAGGCGTCGGCGATGAAGTCCAGCACCCCGTGCAGGACGAAGTCGGGACCGGCGCGAAGCTGTTCGGGGGAGGCCTCCAGCTGGGCGCGCAGGGCCGTGTGCGACCGGGCCGAGCCGTGACGAATGCTGATGACGTGGTCCGTGCCGACGAAGACGTGGGTCTCGCCATAGCTGATCGTATCGTCCACCTTTTCGGCGGTGCGGGCGACGACGAACAGTTCGTGGCCATAGACCTCGACCTTGGGCATCTGGTGGGCCGACAGGGCGTCTTCCACCGCCAGGGGGTGAAGGTGGAACCGCTTCACCAGGACATCGAACTCGGCGTCGGTCGGCTCGTGCAGGCCGATCCAGACGAATTCGCCGGGTTTCATCGTCAGGCCCTTTTCCGTCAGCGGCGCCGCCCGTACGCGCTGTCCCTCTCGATACACATAGGAGGCGACGACGGACATGGAATCTCCCGAAACGGATGCGTTGCTAACGCCTTAGTGCAGGACGGCGCGTGACGAAATGCGCTCAACGCGCGAGGCTCCTCGCATCGACGGCCCCAGCGGGGGACGTTCGCCTGTCCGAAATGTCATGACGCCGAATTATGAATCAGCCGTGTTTCCGCCGCGGAAGCTTCGCCGTTTGGATGCGGTTCTGCGCCACCCTTCCCTGCCCCAGCCGATAGAGGGGCGGGAAAAAAGGAAACAGGATCATGTTCAGGATTGTCTCTCTAACGGCCGCCGCCGTCCTGGCCGCAAGCGCCGCCTCCGCATCCGACCTTCGCATCTCCTATGGGGATCTGGACCTGGCCACCCGCGACGGCGCGGCGCGGCTGGACACCCGCATTCGTCAGGTGGCCGACCAACTGTGCGCAAACCGCACGCCCCTCGAACGCCTCGCCTGCCGCGCAGGCGTGCGCGACGAAGCCCTGTCGAACCTGCCCGCGCACGCCCGGACCGAATACGCCCGGGGCAGCCGCTCCTTCGAGGCCTGAAACGCAGGACGCCGCCGGACCGATCGTCCGACGGCGTCCCCGTTATAGGCTTTCGCCCCAAGCCTGCCCGATCAGGACACCGGGAAGCCGCGGACCTTCAGCAGGGCCGCCACGTCCGGGTCGCGACCGCGGAAGGCGCGGTAGGCCTCGGCCCGGTCGGTGGTGTTGCCCGGCGCCAGCATGATCGACTTGAAGCGGCCGGCGATGTCCGGATTGAACACGTCGCCCGACTCCTCGAAATAGGCCCAGGTGTCGGCGTCCATCGTCTCGGACCACAGGTAGCTGTAGTAGCCGGCCGAATAGGCGTCGGACGTGAACAGGTGATTGAACTGCGGCAGGCGGTGCCGCATCACGATCTCCTTGGGCATGCCGATCCGCGTCAGGCTGGCCTTCTCGAAGGCGTCGATGTCGGTCGGCGGCGTGGCCTGGGTGTGCAGGTCCATGTCGACGATGGCCGACGACAGATAGCTGACGGTCGCATAGCCCTGGTTGAAGGTGGACGAGGCCTGGATCTTGTCGACCAGGGCCTGGGGCATGGCCTCGCCCGTCTGATAATGTTTCAGATAGCCGTCCAGGATCGGCCGGCTCAGCACCCAGTGCTCGTGGACCTGCGACGGATATTCGACGAAGTCGCGCGGCGTATTGCCGAACGACGGATAGGTCACGTTCGACGAGAAGTAATGCAGGGTGTGGCCGAACTCGTGGAACAGGGTCTCGGCGTCGTCCAGCGAGATCAGCACCGGTTCGCCCGGCTCGGGCTTGGTGAAGTTGTTGTTGTTCGAGCCCAGGATCACCTTCGATCCGTCCAGCGTCGAGAAGGACCGGTAGGTGGTCATCCAGGCGCCCGAACGCTTGCCCGGACGGGCGTAGTCGTCGGTGTAGTACAGGCCGATCAGCTTGCCGGTGGCCTTGTCGTGCAGTTCATAGACCTCGACGTCCGGCTCGAAGGTCGGGACCGAACCCTTGGGCAGTTTGGTGAACTTGAAGCCGTACAGACGCTCGGCCATGGCGAAGGAACCGGCGCGGACCGCGTTCAGTTCGAAATAGGGCTTCAGCTGGTTCTGATCCAGGTCGTACTTGGCCTTGCGGACCTTCTCGGCGAAATAGAGGTAGTCCCAGGGCTCGATGTCGAAGCCGGCGATCGCCTTCATGTCGGCGACCTCTTCGGCGACGCGCGCCTTGGCCGGCGCCCAGACGCGGTCCATCAGGCTCTGCGCATTGGCCGGGGTCTTGGCCATGGTGTCCTGCATGCGCAGTTCGGCATGGTTGCGATAGCCCAGCAGCTTGGCCCGCTGATCGCGCAGCTTCACGATCTCGGCGATGGTCGCATTGGTGTCGTTGGCGTCGCCGTTGTCGCCGCGGTTGACGAACTTCTTCCAGACCTGCTCGCGCAGGGCCCGGTCGTCGGCGAAGGTCAGGAAGGGATCGACGGCCGAACGGGTGTTCAGAATGGCCCAACCCTGCAGATTGCGGCTGCGTGCGGCCGATGCGGCGGCGGCCTTGTTCGAGGCGGGCAGGCCCGCCAGACCGGCTTCGTTCGGGATCAGGGTCCAGGCGTTTTCGTCGGCGACGACCTTCTGGCCGAAGCGGGTGAAGGCGTTGGACAGGGCGGTGTTGATCCGGCCCAGCTCGGCCTTGCCCGCCGCGTCCAGATTGGCGCCCGAACGGATGAAGGCGTCGCGGCGACGCTCGGCCAGACGCTTCTGCTGGGCGCTCAGGCCCATGGCGTCGGCGTTGTCGGCGACGGTCTTGACGCGCTGGAACAGGGCCGCGTTGAAGGTGATCTCGTCCGAGGCCGCCGACAGGATGGGCGACAGTTCGGTGTCGACCGCGTCATAGGCCTCGCCGCCGATATTGGAGGTCATGACGCCATAGAGGTTGGACGCCCGGTCCAGCGGCTCGCCGGCCAGCTCCAGCGCCGCCATGGTGTTGGCGAAGGTCGGGGCCTCCGGGTTGTTCGCGATGGCGGCGATGTCGGCGCGTTGCAGCTCGATGCCTTCCAGCATGGCCTCGCGCAGCTTGGCCGGGGTCACCTTGTCGAACGGCGGCAGGCCGTCATACGAACCGGTCCACGGCTGCAGCAGTTCGGCCTTGGGCGTCGCGGCCGGCAGGACGGCGCGGGCGATGCGGCCTTCTTCAGCCAGGTCCATGGCGGTCGGCGCGCCGGTGGCGGGCGTAGCGCCGGATCCGGTGGAGGCGCAGGCCGAGAGGGCCATCAGGCTGCCGCCCGCGATGAGAAGCTGGCGTCTGTGCATGGAATGCTCCGTGGAAAAATCATGTCGGGGTCACACTTAGGCGCACCGGACCGGATCGTCACCTGTCCCGCCCGTTAAAGGCCCGTAATCTTGTTGGATCGATCGTCGCACTGTTCTAAAGCCCGGATATGGCTATTGGCGTTTTCGACTCCGGCGTGGGCGGCCTGACCGTCCACCGTGAACTGACCCGACGCTTTCCCCAGCGGGACTTCGTCTATCTGGCCGACCAGGCCCACGCGCCCTATGGCGGGCGCGGCGGCGAGGACATCGTCGAACTGACCCGGGCGGGGTGCGAGCGGCTGTTCGAGGCCGGCGCCTCGGTCGTGGTTCTGGCCTGCAACACCGCCAGCGCCATCGCCCTGCGCCGCCTGCAACAGACCTGGATCCCCGGCCTGCGCGAACGGCTGGGCCGGCCGGTCAATGTGCTGGGCATCATCGTGCCGACCATCGAGGCCGCGACCGGCAAGCCCTGGAGCTTCGAGGCGGAGCGCGCCGCAGAAGGGGATAAGGTCGAGGCGATCGCTGTCACCGGCGTCTTCTGCACCGCCGCCACCGCCATCAGCCGCGTCTTCGAGATCGAGATCGACAAGCGGCGCGAGGACATCGCCGTCTTCTCCGAACCCTGCCCCGGCCTGGCGGGCCTGATCGAGCTGGGCGCCCCGCGCGAGGAGCTGAAGGTGGTGGTGGACGACCACGTCGACGCCCTGCGCCGCCGCATCGGCCGCCACCCGGACAAGGCCATCCTGGGCTGCACCCACTATGAGATCATCGCCGAACTGTTCGCCTCGGCCCTGCCGGCGGGCACGGTGCTGATCAATCAGCCGACCGCCGTGGCCGATGCGCTGGAGCGGTATTTCGCGCGGCATCCCGAATTCGAACTGGGCGACAGCGGCCGCCGCGACTTCCTGACGACGGGCCAGGCCGGTCCGCAGTCGGAAATGGTGTCGCAATTCTGGGGCGCGCCGCTGGCGTTCGCCCAGGCGTAGGGGCGGACACGGCGCCGACGCGGTGCTCCGCCACCGCACGTCATCCTAGGCCTTGTGCCTAGGATCCATACTCCCGGTGTCGGACTATGAGGCGCAGACTTTGCCGCTCTTCGCTATGCGGCGGGTCCTGAGTCTATGGATCCTAGGCACAAGGCCTAGGATGACGGTTGTGGGGGTGGGTGGAACTCAACACCCCGGACAGTCCGGCAGGGCCTCGCTTTCCAGCTGAAGCGTCGTGTGGCGGATGGAATGGCGTTTCGCCAGCGCCTGAGCCTCCATCAGCAGGGCGACGCCGTCCTCGCGGTCGTGGACCAGATGGGCCGTCAGGGCGGTCTCGGTCGTGGACAGGCCCCAGACGTGCAGGTCGTGGACCGCGCGCACGCCCGGCAGCCCCATCAGCGCCTTTTCCAGCTTGGCCACGTCCACGTCGGCGGGCGCCCCGTCCATGGCCAGATTGACCGAGTCCTTCAGCAAGCCCCAGGTCGACCACAGGATCACGGCGACGATGACCAGGCTGACGATCGGATCGACCAGGGACCAGCCGGTCAGCATGATCAGCCCGCCCGCCGCCACCACCCCCAGCGACACGCCGGCGTCGGCCATCATGTGCAGATAGGCGCCCCGCGCGTTCAGGTCGTGCTGGGACTTCATGAACAGCAGGGCGGTGCCCAGATTGATGAAGAAGCCGATGGCCGCCACCGTCATGATCACGCCCGAGCCGACCGGCGCGGGTTCTGCAAAACGCCGCACGGCCTCGAAGGCGATGGCCCCGCAGGCGAAGATCAGCAGCAGGGCGTTGCCCAGGGCCGCCAGCACCGTGGCCTTGCCGAAGCCGTAGGTGCGCCGCCCGCCCGCCGCCCCGTGCGCCCCGCGCCGCGCCAGCCAGGCCGCGCCGCCCGCCATGGCCAGGCCCAGGACATCCGACAAATTATGCCCGGCGTCGGCCAGCAAGGCGGTCGAATCCGCGATCAGGCCCGCGCCGAACTCGCAGAACACGAAGGCCAGATTGACCACCAGGCCGACGGCGTAGCGCCAGTCGCCGGTGTCCACCGGTCCATGGGCGTGCCCATGCCCATGATGATGGTGGTGATGGCCATGCGAAGAGTCATGGCCGTGATCATCATGATCGTGCCCATGATCGGAATGGTCGTGTTCGAGCGAGACGTTCATGGCTTCGCCTATACGCTCTTTGCGCCAACGGCCAAGCTGGTACTTGATAACGCATTGAACGTTATCATGTAATACCCATCAATGCGGTTGGAGAACGATCACCAGCCCCAGGGCGATCAGGGCCACGCCCAGCACCGCCCCCTCATAGCGCGCCCACCGCTCCATCCGCAGGATCGACGCGCCCGCGCTGGCCAGGCCCGTGAACACCGCCATGCCGGCGATGGTGCCGACGGCGAAGACCAGGGTCAGCAGAGCCAGGGCCGCCAGGCCCTGGGAGGCCGAAGACAGATAGATGGGCAGCAGCACCTCGCCCGGCGACACCGCCATCATGGCGACCAGACCCAGGAAGGCGGCCTTGTCGGACACGGCCGGCGGCGCGGCCTCCATCGTCGGGCCGCCCGCCGTTGCGGGCCGCAACACCGTGGCGCGCGCCAGATAGAAGGCGCCGAACAGGAACAGCAGCACCGCCGCCAGATGAGGCAGGAGCCCCTCGACCCACTGATCCAGCGCCAGGCCCGCCGCCACGATCAGGCCGCCGACCACCGCCGTCGAGGCGATATGGGCCAGGCCCGCCGCCGTTACGGCCAGCAGCACGCGCGACGCCCGCCAGCCCTGCGCCCGACCCACCAGGGTGAAGGGCAGCCAATGGGTCGGCAGGGCGGCGTGCAGGAAGGCCGCGACGAAGCCGCCCCCGAGCAGGGACAGCAACACGGACGGTTCGGAGACGGGCGACATGGGTGGGGCTATACTCCGTTACTTTATAACGGTCGAGACCAATTCCACCTTACAGCCAGTCGGCGAAGGGTTCCCGGTCCAGCATGTCTTCATAGGTGGGGCGCGGCCGAATGACGGCCCACTGGTCGCCGTCGACCAGAACCTCAGGGACCAGGGGGCGGCTGTTGTATTCGCTGGCCATGACGGCCCCATAGGCGCCGGCCCCGGTGAAGACCACCAGATCCTCGGCCTCCAGCGGCGGCAGGCTGCGGTCGCGCGCAAAGGTGTCGCCCGTCTCGCAGACCGGCCCCACCACGTCATGAGACAGGGCGGCGCCGGGACGGGGATTGACCGGCTTGATGTCGTGGAAGGCGTCGTACAGGGCCGGGCGCATCAGGTCGTTCATCGCCGCGTCCAGCACCAGGAAGCGCCGCCCGTCCGAGCGTTCGTTGACCTGGATCACCTGGCTGAGCAGCACCCCGGCGTTGGCGGCCAGCAGACGCCCCGGCTCGAACGCCGCCTCGACGTCCAGCCCGGACAGGACCCGCGCGGCCATGGCGACATAATCCGCCGGCGACGGGGGTTCGACCCCGCCCGAATAGGGCACGCCCAGGCCGCCGCCCAGGTCCAGCCGCGTCACCGCATGCCCCTGGGCCCGCAGGTCGCGGGTCATCTGGGCCAGCACCGTGAAGGCGGCCTCCAGCGGGGCCAGGTCGTTGATCTGGCTGCCGATGTGACAGGCCAGGCCGACGGGCGTGACATAGGGCGAGGCCGAGGCGCGGGCGTACAGGGCCATCGCCTCCTCGACCGGCACGCCGAACTTATCGCCCTTGCCGCCCGTGGTGATCTTGGCGTGGCCGCCCGCCCCCACATTCGGATTGACCCGCACGGCCACGGCGGGCGACGCCTGCATCAGGGCGGCGACCGCGATCAGCCGATCCAGCTCGGCGCCGGATTCGATATTGATCTGGCGCACGCCGACGCCGATGGCGAAGACCATCTCCACATCCGTCTTGCCGACGCCGGAGAAGATGATCCGGTCAGCCGGAATTCCCGCCGCCAGGGCGCGACGAATCTCGCCCTCGGACACCGTGTCGGCGCCCGAGCCCAACTTGGCCAGAGTCGCCAGCACCGACAGGTTGGAGTTGGCCTTGACCGCAAAGGCGATCAGGGCCTCGCCCAGGGCCTCGCGATGGGCGTCGGCGGCGGCGCGCAACAGGCCGTAGTGCCGCTTCAGCGTCGCGGTGGAATAGACATAGACGGGCGTCCCCACCTCGTCGGCGATGATCTCGAGCGGGACGCCCTCGGCGTACAGGGCGCCGTCCTTCAGGTCGAAATGATGCAAGGCGGCCTAGCGGGGATCGTTCTGGGCGGCGCCGGCGCCGATCGGATTGGAGGGACCGCCGTCGATCGGCACGCTGCTGGACGGGCGGTTCAGGGTCGCCGGTTCGGGCAGGCCGGGGGCGCGGCTGCTGCGCGGCGCGCGCTCGGTCTCGCGCGCCGGCGATTCCAGGTCGGCCATGCGGCCGCAGCCGGCGGCCGACAGGGCGAGCAGGCCCGCGAGGATCAGGGTCTTTTTCATAGGCGGGCTCTCCAGTCGGCGATGCGCGCGCGGACCTGTTCCGGCGCGGTGCCGCCATAGCTCTGACGGCTTTGGCACGAAGCCTCGGCGGTCAGCACCTTGTAAACCGCTTCCGTGATCCCGGGCTCCAGTTTCTGCATTTCCGTCAGCGGCAGTTGCGACAGGTCCACGCCCATCGCCTCGGCCTGTTTCACCGCCGCGCCCGTCACATGGTGCGCCTTGCGGAACGGCAGGTTCAGTTCGCGCACCAGCCAGTCGGCCAGGTCAGTCGCGGTCGAGAAGCCGGCGCCGGCGGCCGCCGCCATCCGTTCGGTATTGGGCCGCAGGGCCGAGACCATGGCCGTCATGGCGACCAGGGCCAGGTCCAGGGCGTCGAACGCCTCGAACACCGGCGGCTTGTCTTCCTGCATGTCCTTGGAATAGGCGAGCGGCAGACCCTTCATCACGGTGGACAGGGCGACCAGCGAGCCCAGGATCCGGCCGGTCTTGGCCCGGACCAGTTCGGCGGCGTCTGGATTGCGCTTCTGCGGCATGATCGACGACCCGGTCGTCAGGTCGTCCGGCAGGCTGGCGAAACCGAACATCGGCGTCATCCAGACCACGATCTCCTCGGCCAGGCGCGACAGGTGTCCCGCCGTGATCGAGGCCGCGGCCAGGCTTTCCAGCGCGAAATCGCGGTCGGACACCGCGTCCAGCGAATTGGCCATCGGCCGGTCGAAGCCCAGTTCGGCCGCCGTCATGTGGCGGTCGATCGGGAAGGGCGAGCCGGCCAGGGCGGCGGCGCCCAGCGGGCTCTCGTTCATCCGCGTGCGGGCGTCGGCGAACCGGCCGGCGTCGCGGCCGAACATCTCGACATAGGCCATCAGATGGTGACCCAGGGTCACGGGCTGGGCGGTCTGCAGATGGGTGAAGCCCGGCATCAGATCGTCGGCGTGCTGTTCGGCCCGGTCCAGCAGGGCGGCCTGAAGCGCCTTCAGCTGGCCGATGGTGCGGTCGGCGGCGTCGCGGACCCACAGGCGGAAATCGACGGCCACCTGGTCGTTGCGGCTGCGGGCGGTGTGCAGCCGGCCCGAGGGTTCGCCGATCAGTTCCGACAGCCGGGCCTCCACATTCATGTGGATGTCCTCGAATTGGTCACGGAAGGGGAAGGTCCCGCCGACGATCTCAGACTCGATGGCGTCCAGCCCGCCCAGAATGGCTTCGGCGTCGGCCGGCTGGATGACGCCCTGCTTGGCCAGCATGCGGCAATGGGCGCGCGATCCGGCCAGATCCTGACGCCACAGACGCTGGTCCACGCCGATGGAGACGTTGATCGCCTGCATGATCTCGGCGGGGCGCGACGAAAAGCGGCCGCCCCACATGTCTTGACCTGCGGGCTTGGCCGGGGCCTTAGAAGCACTGGCTTGGGCGGTATCGGAGGCGGCGTCTGTCATGAGTGGCTCGAGAAAGGCGATCTGGGCGGTCGTCGGCGCGCTCGTGCTGTTCAGCACGCTCGCCGGCGCCGGCGGCTTGGCGATGTCGCTATACGCCAATCATCGGCAGAAGGCGCAACCCCAGACGACGCCCGTCGCGAAAAGCGATCTGGCCCGGTTCGCCGTCGGGCCGCTGGCGTCGCTGGAGACGCCGTCCGAGCTGAAGACCGCGCCGGAATACATGTTCCGCGACCGCAACGGCACGGCCGTGCGGTTCTCGACCTTCGAGGGCAAGGTGGTGGTGGTCAATCTGTGGGCCATGTGGTGCGCGCCATGCCGCACCGAAATGCCGACCCTGGCCCAGCTGGCCCGGTCCTATCAGCGCAACGAGGATCTGATCGTCCTGCCGATCAATGTCGACGCCTCGCCCGACGCCCTGGCCGACGCCAAGAGCTTCATCGACGTTCACGAGCCCCTGCCGCTGTACAGCGACATCAAATTCCAGCTGCCGTTCGAGTTTCCGGGCAAGGGCAAGATGCCCCAGACCATCTTCCTGGATCGCGAAGGCCGTATCCGCGCCACCTTCTCGGGCGAAGCCGACTGGAACAGCCCCGAGGCCCACGCCCTGATCGACGCCCTGCTGGCGGAGGGCGCGCCCCCGGTCGGGGCGACGCCGGGCGCCTGAGGCGTCAGTTGTCGGCCGGCACGCGCTGATCGGTGTTCGGGTTGACGGCGCCGGGCTTGCCCTCGGCGGCGGCCTCGGCCTGGTTTTCCTCCAACTCGTCGGCGACATTGCCCGCGCCGGTCTCGACCGCCTGAGCGGCCTTCATGGCGCCGGACTCGATGACTTCGCCCGCCTGGGCGGCGACTTCGCCGGTGCGATCCGCAGCCGCCTCGGCGTTGGCTTCGGTCTTTTCCTGCTCGGCCTCGGTGCAGGCGGCGGCGCCCAGGGACAGGACGGCGGCGGCTGTCAGCAGGGCTTTCGTTCGGATGGTCATGAGGTCTCTCCGGTCAAGGTTGTCGGCCGCTGAACGCGGCAGGACCGGGCCGGTTGCCAAAAGAGCTTCTGCGAGGTCGTTTGCCACAGACGCAACTTCAGGTAACAAAAGAAAACCCACAGTTGCTTGCCGGCTATAAACATGGTTCCCTCTCTTAGGGAATAGTCCCCAGGAGGAATGAAATGAAATTGTTCCGTTCGAGCTTCGCCCGGTTCAGCGCTGCCCTCGCGATGGCCGCTACTGCGTCGCTTGCTTCCGTGACTGTGGCGTCTGCCGATCCATCAGATCCTGTCTGCATCATGCCGCCCGAAGACTACTGCACATACTTGGGCGGCTATACCTACGGTACGACGGCTTGGAAGCAATGCTATCGCACCGCCAGCGCGCTATATTACGGCGAGTACTGCGGCGGCATTTGGTCATAAAATTCCAACAGAACCTATCGGTCCGCTCTCTAAGGGCGGACCATTTCCCTTGGGCATCGGAGCTTATGAGAAGGTGGTGACTGGAGGCGGGATCGAACCGCCGACCTGTGGGTTATGAATCCACCGCTCTAACCATCTGAGCTACCCAGTCGCATCCCGTCTCCGGGCGTCCGCGCGACCTCGGGCCAGCGCGAAAGAGGCGTGCCTATATCGCCGTCGGGCGCGCGGTTCAAGTCGTCTCGACGCAGATCGTGCGGCGATGCGGCGCAGGACAGGCCTCGGCGGGAACGGTAACGCTGAAGGGGTCGTTGCCGATGTCAGCCCCCAGTCCGTCCCAGATCCCCTCAAGACCTCGCCGGAGCTTCCCCCGCCATGCGCCTGATCGTCCTCGCCGCCTCGACATCCCTGCTCGTCCTCGCCGCCTCCTGCGGCGCCAACGGCGAGAGCGCTCCGGCCTCAAGCCAGGCGGGCGCGCCGGAGACCCGGCCGGCCAACAACCCCGACCAGCAGCCCGCCTTCCCCGGTCAGACCCGGGCGCCGGGGGTGAAGACCGACGTCGCCCTGAGCCACAGCGTCGTCGCCTCGGGCCTGACGCATCCGTGGGGCCTGGCCCTGATGCCTGACGGGCGCTGGCTGGTGACGGAAAAGCCCGGTCGGCTGCGCATCATCACCGCCCAGGGCCAGGTCGGCGAACCGGTCCAGGGCCTGCCCCGCGTCGATGCACGCGGCCAGGGCGGCCTGCTGGACGTTATCACAAGCCCCGGATTCGGCCAGGACCGGCTGATCTACTGGAGCTATGCGGAGCCTCGGGATGGCGGCAACGCCACCTCAGTCGCCCGGGGTCGCCTGTCCAACGACGGGGCGCGGGTGGAGGACGTCCAGGTCATCTTCCGCGCCCTGCCCGTCTATGACGGCGACAAGCATTTCGGCTCGTCCCTGGCGTTCGCATCGGACGGCAAGCTCTTCATCACCCTGGGCGAACGCTCCGACAGGCCGATGCGGGCGCAGGCCCAGGACCTGGGCTCGCACATGGGCAAGACCATCCGGATCAACGCCGACGGCTCCGTGCCCCAGGACAATCCCTTCGTCGGCCGTGAGGGCGCCCTGCCCGAGATCTGGAGCCTGGGCCATCGCAACGTCCAGGGGATCGCCGTCCAGCCCGGCACGGGCGCAGTCTGGACCATTGAGCACGGCACGCGCGGCGGCGACGAGGTCAACCTGGACAAGCCGGGCCTGAACTATGGCTGGCCTGACGCGGCCTATGGCGTGGAATACGCGGGCGGACAGATCACGGGCGGCAATACGCAGGCGCAGGGCACGGAGCAGCCGGTCTATTACTGGGATCCGGTCATCGCGCCGGGCGGGGCGACCTTCTATCAGGGCGCCATGTTCCCCGGCTGGAACGGCGATCTGCTGGTGGCCGGCCTGAAGGAGAAACACATCGCCCGGCTGGTGATCGAAAATAACCGCGTCGTCGGCGAGGAGCGGCTGCTCACCGACCTGGGCGAACGCGTCCGCGACGTGGCTGTGGGGCCGGACGGCGCGGTCTGGGCCATCACCGATGAAGCCGACGGCAAGCTGGTCAGGCTGGCGGTCGCGCAGTAGTCTGGCGGCGCCGGGGGGCAGGACCGAAACGCCGACGCGTTTCGGAAAACAGGAGACACCATGCGCACCCTCTTCTTCGCCATCCTGATGACTGCACCGCTGATGACAGCCTGCGCCTCGACGGGCCAGACGAACACCTATCAGGAAGACCTCAAGCGACTTGAAGCGAGCTGCACCGAGCGTCAGGGCATTCTGACCCCGACCGGCCTGCAAAGCGGCCGACCCGAGACCGAATACGCCTGCCGCATCACGGGCGGCGCCACCCGCATTCCGCCGCGCTGACACAGCCGGAGCCGGCCCGACCGTAACGGCCGTGGCCGGCGCCTTGCGCGCTTTTATGGCTGGCGCGACCTCCGACCGGTCACCATCTGGATTTGTGCGGCCCTGTCGCCGCGGCCGTTCACGCGGCTTATTACTTGACGTTGACGTAAACGTAGGGTTTTTGACGTCCGAGCTTAGACCCGTCCTTCCCCCAAGGTCGCGAGACGTTCGCCCATTCGGCGGACCTTGAGCGCCGGGATCAAAATGGAGACACACGCCCATGGCTGACGCCTATATCTACGACGCCGTCCGCACCCCGCGCGGCAAGGGCAAGAAGGACGGCTCGCTGCACGAGATCACCGGCCTCAGCCTGGCCACCCAGGTTCTGGAGGCCCTGCGCGACCGCAACGACCTGGACACCTCTAAGGTCGACGACGTCATCCTGGGTTGCGTCACCCCTGTGGGCGAACTGGGCGCCGACATCGCCCGCACGGCGGTGCTCTCGGCCGGCTGGTCGCAATATACCGCTGGGGTTCAGGTCAACCGTTTCTGCGCCTCGGGCCTGGAAGCCGTGAACATGGCCACGGCCAAGGTGAAGTCCGGCGAGGCCGACTTCGCCGTCGGCGGCGGCGTCGAGGCCATGAGCCGCGTGCCCATGGGTTCGGACATGGGCGCCTGGCCGACCGATCCGTCGTCGGCCTTCCCCACCTATTTCGTGCCGCAAGGCGTGTCGGCCGACATGATCGCCACCAAATACGGCTTCAGCCGCGACGACGTGGACGCCTATTCGGTGGAGAGCCACAAGCGCGCCGCCCAGGCCTGGGCCGAGGGCCGGTTCAAGAACTCGGTTCTGGCGGTCAAGGATCAGCTGGGCCTGACCATCCTGGACCGTGACGAGACCATTCGTCCGAACACGGATATGCAGACCCTGGGCGGCCTGAACCCGTCGTTCGCCATGATGGGCGAGATGGCCTTCGACAGCGTGATCAACCAACGCTACCCCGAGGTCGAGCGCGTCAACCACGTCCACACCCCCGGCAACTCGTCCGGCATCGTCGACGGTTCGGCCGGCGTGCTGATCGGTTCGCTGGAAGCCGGCCAGGCCCTGGGCCTGAAGCCGCGCGCCAAGATCCTGGGCGGCGCCTCAATCGGTTCCGAGCCGTCGATCATGCTGACCGGCCCGGAATATGTGACCCGCAAACTGCTGGGCAAGCTGGGCATGACGCCCGACGACATCGACGTGTGGGAGCTGAACGAGGCCTTCGCCGCCGTCGTCCTGCGCTATATGCAGGCCCTGAACATCGACCACGCCAAGATGAATGTGAACGGCGGCGGCATCTCGATGGGCCACCCCCTGGGCGCCACCGGCGCCATGATCACCGGCATCGCCCTGGACGAGCTGGAACGCTCGAACAAGTCGACGGCCCTGATCACCCTGTGCATCGGCGGCGGCATGGGCACCGCCACCGTCATCGAACGCGTCTGATCCGGAGCGAATGACTATGGAAAACTTCAAGATCGACATCGACGCCGACGGCATCGCCGTCATCGCCTTCGACGTGCCGGGCCGTTCGATGAACACCCTGACCTCCTCGGTGATGAAGGAAATCCCCGAGCTGGTCGAACGCATCAAGACCGACGAGGCCATCAAGGGCGCCGTCATCACCTCGGGCAAGGCCTCGGGCTTCTGCGCCGGCGCGGACCTGGGCGACATGGCCGGCGGCGTGCTGTCGGGCGGCGGCGACCTGCAGAAGGCGTTCGACGCCGGCTGGAAGCTGAACGGCGCCTTCCGCGCGCTGGAGACCTGCGGCAAGCCGGTGGCGGCGGCGATCAACGGCCTGGCCCTGGGCGGCGGGCTGGAGTTCACCCTGGCCTGCCATTATCGCGTGGTCGAGAACGACAACAAGATCCAGCTGGGCCTGCCCGAGATCAAGGTCGGCCTCTTCCCCGGCGGCGGCGGCACCCAGCGCCTGACCCGCCTGGTCGGCGTTCAGAACGCCATGATGGCCATGAGCGAAGGCAAGTCCTTCCGCCCCAATGACGCCAAGGGCGCCGGCATCGTCCATGAGGTGGTCGAGAAGGGCCAGTCGGTCGAGGCCGCCAAGACCTGGATCAAGAACGGCGGCAAGGCCATCCAGCCGTGGGACGACAAGTCGTTCAAACTGCCCGGCGGCGGCCCCTATCACCCGGCCGGCATCCAGAACTTCATGGTCGGCAACGCCATGCTGCGCAAACAGTCCTACGGCAACTATCCGGCCGTGGTGAACCTGATGAAGGCCGTCTACGAGGGGACCCAGGTTCCGATGGATGCGGCTCTGCGGATCGAGACCCGCTATTTCATCAAGACCCTGATGACGCCTCAGGCCCAGGCCATGATCCGCAGCCTGTTCCTGTCCAAGCAGGAACTGGACAAGGGCGCCGTGCGTCCGGCCGACGTGCCCAAGTCCGATCCGAAGAAGGTCTCGGTCCTCGGCGCCGGCATGATGGGCGCGGGCATCGCCTATGTGCAGGTCATGGCCGGGATCGAGACCGTCCTGATCGACCAGACCCAGGAAGCCGCCGACAAGGGCAAGGCCCATGTCGAGGAGCTGCTGAAGAAGCGTCTGTCGCGCGGTCAGATGACCCAAGACAAATATGACGCCACCCTGGCCCTGGTCACGGCGACGACCGACTATGACCACATCAAGGGTTCGGACCTGGTGGTCGAGGCCGTGTTCGAAAGCCGCGAGATCAAGGCCGATGTGACCAAGCGCGCCGAGGCCCAACTGGCCGAGGGCGCCGTGTTCGGCTCCAACACCTCGACCCTGCCGATCACCGGCCTGGCCGAGGCCTCGGTCCGTCCCGAGGACTTCATCGGCATCCACTTCTTCTCGCCCGTAGACAAGATGATGCTGGTCGAGATCATCCTGGGCGAGAAGACGGGTCAGGCCGCCATCGCCAAGGCACTGGACTATGTGCTGAAGATCAAGAAGACCCCGATCGTCGTCAACGACAGCCGCGGCTTCTACACCTCGCGCTGCTTCTCCACCTTCCTGATGGAAGGCATGGCGATGCTGGAAGAGGGTTACGGCCCGGCCCTGATCGACAATGTCGGTCGGATGACCGGCATGCCGCGCGGCCCGCTGGAAATGCACGACGACGTGGCCCTGGACCTGTCCTACAAGATCGCCAAACAGACGGCGCTGGACCTGGGCGACAAATATGTCCCGTCGGAAGGCGCCGACATCGTCGCCAAGATGGTCGAGGGCGGACGGTACGGCCGCAAGAACGGCAAGGGCTTCTATGATTATGATCAGAAGCCCAAGACAATCTGGAAGGGACTGGGCGAACTGGCGCCGACCACCAAGGGCATCGACAAGCCCGAGGAGGCGACCGCCTTCGCCCAGATCGACGAGCTGAAGACCCGCCTGCTGTATCGCCAGGCGGTCGAGGTCGCCCGCTGCTGGGAAGAGGGCGTCATCGACGACCCGCGTGAAGCCGATCTGGGCGCTATCCTGGGCTGGGGCTTCGCGCCCTGGACCGGCGGCCCGATCAGCATGATCGACGGCATCGGCCTGGCCCAGTTCGTGGAAACCGCCGACCGTCTGGCCGCGACCTACGGCGACCGGTTCAAGGTCCCGCAGCTGCTGCGCGACATGGCGGCCAAGAACGAGACCTTCTACGGCAAGTTCGCCCCGGAGAAGGCCGCCGCCTGATCGGTTGCGGACATCGTAGAACGACGGAACGGGCGGCCTTCGGGTCGCCCGTTTTGGTTAGATAGCCACGCAGCAACCCATACGCGTGTCATGTTCACGCGATATGATGCGGTCAATCCAAACGTTCACTGGCCACCATGTTTGCTGTTCAATTCATCCTATCGATCGCCACCCTGATGGCCACCATGACCTTGTTTCCCCTGGCTGGACGCCTGGAGGCTGACGCAAGGCGACATGGAAATAGACTTCAACCGCCCTCGTCCCTGGCCAGTTACGAGCGTGGTCGTCTCGTCATTTACTGGATCCTGGGTCGGGCGCCGTCTCCAGACGTGCCGGTCGGGAGCAAGGCTGCGGTCTGGCTGGCGCGCGCCTTAATCGTCGCCAGCAGCCTTGTCGGACTATTTGGCCGGTATCTCGCCCAATGACGGCATAAATCCACGCTCGGCCGCCTGGGCCTGGCGGATATGGTGATCCCAAAAAAGACCCGCCCGACACGAGGTCGGACGGGTCGCTCCGCCGTCCCTCGCGGGGTCGGTGGCGGGTCGCTTGGGGCGACGGAGTGTCTAGGAAGGCGAGACGGTCGTCAGCCTTCGAGATCCTGGCCTTCGTCCGGCTCGGGCGTGCCCAGCAGTTCGTCGGCGATCTTGCTGGTCGAGGCCCGCACCGCCTTTTCGATCGAGGCGGCGATGTCCGGGTTCTGTTTCAGGAATTCGCGCACATTCTCGCGGCCCTGACCGATCCGGGTCGAGTCATAGCTGAACCAGCTGCCCGACTTCTCGATCACCCCGGCCTTGACGCCCAGGTCGATGATCTCACCCAGTTTGGAGATGCCCTCGCCGTACATGATGTCGAAGATGACCTCGCGGAACGGCGGGGCGACCTTGTTCTTGACCACCTTGACCCGGGTGGTGTTGCCGACCACCTCATCGCGGTTCTTGATCGCGCCGGTGCGGCGGATGTCCAGACGCACCGAGGCGTAGAACTTCAGCGCATTGCCGCCTGTCGTCGTCTCGGGCGAGCCGTACATGACGCCGATCTTGTGACGGATCTGGTTGATGAACAGGACGATGCAGTTCGACTTGGAGATCGAGGCGGTCAGCTTGCGCAGCGCCTGGCTCATCAGACGCGCCTGAAGGCCGGGCAGGCTGTCGCCCATCTCGCCCTCGATCTCGGCGCGCGGGGTCAGGGCGGCGACGGAGTCGACGACCACGATGTCCACAGCGCCGGAGCGCACCAGGGTGTCGACGATCTCGAGCGCCTGTTCGCCGGTGTCCGGCTGGGACACCAGCAGATCATCCAGGTTCACGCCCAGCTTCTGGGCGTAGCCGGGGTCCAGCGCGTGTTCGGCGTCGACGAAGGCGGCGGTGCCGCCGGCCTTCTGAACCTCGGCCACGGTGTGCAGGGCCAGGGTCGTCTTGCCCGAGGATTCAGGGCCGAACACTTCGATCACCCGCCCGCGCGGCAGGCCGCCGATGCCCAGGGCCATATCCAGGCCCAGGGATCCGGTGGACACCGAGGGGATCACGTCGGCGACCCCGCCCTTGCCCAGTTTCATCACCGAACCCTTGCCGAAGGCGCGATCGATCTGCGCGATCGCCGCCTCCAGGGCCCGTTGCTTGTCGCCGTCTTCCTTGCCCACCAGTTTCAAAGCCGCCTGTGCCATTGCCTTCGTCTCCCTTGCCATGATTCCCGTCAGAAGCTTGGGAGAGACCCGCCATGGACCCGCCCCCGTTTTTGTGAGGCCGACTATGTGCACGGTTTGTTCCAGTTCACAAGATGTTCTCATCTGGAACCGATGAGAACATCCGAACCCTACGTCCGATTTTGACGCATCAGGGAACGGCGACCGGCGCCTCAACCGCCGGCTCGGCATGGCGGGCCGCCAGGGACAGGCCGCAGCCCAGGATCAGCATGGCCGCCGCCAGCCCGGCCAGGGTGTGGCGCGCGCTTCCCCCACCCGGAGCCAAGGGCCGGGCCAGGGCGACGATCAGCACGGCGATCAGGCCCAGCGCGCCCGGCTGGTCCATCCCCACGCCCAGGAAGACGAAATGGCCCAGCCCCGCCAGCCAGCCGCCGACGACCCCGGTGGCGACCGCCGCGGGCGCCAAGGCGGCCCATCGCTCCAGCCGCGCCCCGATCCCCGCCGCCAGGGCCGCTGCGCCGGCCGCCGCCAACCCGGTCCAGACGAACAGCAAAGCCGCCTCGGGCGCCACGGCCTGAACCAGGACGCCCAGGATCAGCACCAGGACGACGGCCCCCAGCCAGCCGCCCCAGACCGTCTCGTCCTCGCCGCCAGGCCACAGGCTCAGACCCACGGCGACCAGGGCCGCACCCAGCACCACCGGATCGAACCCGCCCAGGCCCGTGGCCAGAACCGCCGCCGCGGCGATCACCCCCGCCAGCAGACGCCGCCCGATCAGGGCCCGCCCCGCCAGCAGGGCGAACATCACCCCCAGCACGGCCAAGCCTACGCCCGCCTCCATCCAGGGCAGGCGGCGCAGCAGGACATAATAGGTCTCGGCCGATTCGATCCGGCCGCCGACCGGCCCGGCCAGAACCCGCACCGCCTGGGCCACGACGATCCCGGCGGCCAGCAGCCAGACGCCCCCGCTCAGCCCCTTGCCGAACTGACGCAAGGTCAGGCCCGTGGCGTGACGCGCGCCCCAGGCGGCGAAACCGGTCAACAGAAAGGCCAGACCCAGCAGCCTCCACCCCGTCCCCGGCCCGTGCCGCAACACCCCCAGGCCGAAGACATCGGCGTAGACGGCGTTCTGCGTGGCCTTCGGCAGGACGGGCGCCCGCACCAGGGCGTCGGTCATTTCCAGCGCCTGGGATCCGATATGTTGCAGGCTGCCCTGGTCCAGGGCGTCCGGCGTCGAGCTGGGCGAATGGTACTGGGCCGGCCGGCCGATGAAGGCCAGGTTGATCCCGGCCAGGCCCCGGTCGGCGGCCAGGGTGAAGTCGGTGCCGTTGGGCATCAGCCGATAGACGAAGATGGCCAGGGCGTTGCTGGCCGCGCCCCCGTCGGCCCGGCGCGTCGCCTGAGCGTAAAGGTCGATGGTCTGGGCGTTGCCGGGGCCGGTCTCGAACATCATGGCCCGACCGCCGCCGCCGCGCGCCTCCAGGTTCACCACCGCCCCGACCCGACCCCGCAACGGATGTTCGCTGAAGAAGGCCCGCGCCCCGTCCAGGTTCAGCTCCTCCCCGTCGGTGAGCAGCACGACCAGCCCCCTGTCGGCCGGTCCGCGCGCCCTGATCGCCCGCACCGCCTCCAGCACCGCCGCCACGCCGCTGGCGTCGTCGGCGGCGCCCGGCGAGCCGGGCACGCTGTCATAATGGGCCATCAGCACCACGAGGGGCAGGCTGGGGTTCCGGCCCGGCAGGACGCCGACCAGATTGACCACCGACAGGCCCTCGACCGACTCGCCCCGGTCCTCGATCCGGCGCACGGCGGCGGGCGACAGCGCCCCGGCCTGGAGCGTGGGCGCCAGGCCCAGCTGCGCCATTCGGCCCTGCAGATAGGCTTGGACCAGGGCGTGATCGGTCGAACCTATGGGACGGGGGGAGCGGGCCATGACTCGCACGTCCGCCATGGCCCGCTCCGCCGAAAATCCGGTCGCGGCGGCGCTTGTCGGCGCGGGCCGAGGCGTCTGTGTCGTGATCACGGCCAACCCCAGCGCCGCCGCCAGGGCCGCCAACAACAAGACCAGCCGCATTAGATGCATCCCCCGAGGCGTCATCGCGCCAATAGGGCCGAGCTGGCGTCATTTCGCAAGTGCGGGGTCAGGGACGCGTCCGGTTCCGTTCGACCCGGTTGCCGGTCGCCCCGTCGCCGTCGTCGGCGCTGGACCCGAACGGATAGCCGGCGTCATCGCCGCAATAGGACCGGTTCCCCTCGCGCGCGCCCACCACCACCGTCCGGGGGCGCAGCCAGCCGACGCCGGAAAACACATTATCCGTGATCTGATTATAGGACGGCGTCTGGTGACGGATCACCCCGTCCTCGCCGCAGTTGCGGTACAGGAAGACCCCGCCGCGGCCGCCCAGGGCGAAGCGGTTGCCGATGATGCGATTGGCGCCCGATCCGTCCACGGCGATCTGTTCACGCCCGGTGCGAATGGTGAAGTCATTGTCCTGGATCACCGTTCCGGCGCTCTCTGCGTCCAGATAGACGGCGGTCGAGACCGACCGGCCCGAAAAGCGCGAGCGCGCCACCACGGTCTGCGTCACCCCCGGCCCGACATACAGGGGGATAGTCCCCACGCCCTCGAACCGCACCCGCTCCAGAATCGTGCCCAGGGGCGCCGCGCTCTGGGCCGCCGTCGTGTGATCGGGCGTCCGTGACGAGGCCAGCAGGTCGCGCATCGACCCGCCCGCCCCCATGCCCCAGATCCGCACATTGCCGACGACGGTGCAGTTGCGCACATAGGTCTGGACCGGACGGCTCCAGCCGTCGCCCTGACGCCGCGACCAGATCGCCACCGTCGGCGTCTGTGACGTCGCCTCGCGCGCCGGTCGGATCACCCCGCCGCCGCAGTCGATCCCCGCGCCCGAGGCCTCGGCCCCCTCCACCAGAACAGGCCGCCGCACGGCGACGCCCGCCAGGTCGGCGCGGCACGTCAGGCGATAGGCTTGATCGGACGGGGCGGTCAGGTCGCGCACCTCGGCCAGGGTGCAGGCCCGCGCGCCTGCGGGATCGCCCGCCTGAACCGCCGCCAGCAGGATCAGGCCGCTCCACATCTCAGGGCAGGGGAACAGCCAGGGCCGCGCGCTCGGCCGCGCAGCCGGGATTGGTCCGCCCGGTCGCCCGCGCCGCCGCCAGTTCGTCGCGCGCCGCCGCCATCTCGGCCTGGAAGTCCGGCGTCGCGACGATTTCGGCGACGACGGCCCGCCCCAGCGCCTCGCCCGCCAGCCCATCGCTGGGATAGTCCATGGCGCAGATCTGGCGGCTCACGCCGATCTCATGGCCGATGCGCCGCACCGCCGCCGCCCGGTCCGGCGCGATCAGGGCCAGCGCCTCGGCATAGGCGGTTCCCAACGCCGCGCCGGCGGAGGGCGCGGACGGGCTGCGCCGCATCGCCGGCGTCAGGGTCTGGCAGGCCCGGCGCGCGGGATCCTCGGCGACCGGCCGGGCGCGACGACCTCGCGCCTGGGCCTGGGCCAGCACGACCGCCGCCTGGGCGTCATGAAAGACCTTGGCCATCATCCGGTCCAGCGTCGGCGTCTCGGCCGACCCCAGTCGCACCCCCAGGGCGCAGTCGAAATGCTGAAGCGCCAGCGGCGGGCGCAGTTCGGCATGGGCGGTCGCCATCAGCCAGCGGTCCGAATCCTCCAAGGCCGTGAACCGCGCCGACGCCGCCCGGTCGGCCGCATCCTGGGCCGATCCCGCCACGGGCGCTGGGGGCACGGCCTGGGCCAGCCGCGCGACGACGCCGGGCGACAGATAGCCTTCGTCGGTCGTGCTGAAGATCGGACGGGGCGAAGGCCGCCCGGCCGGGGCGCAGGCCGCCAGGGGCAGCGAAGGCAGGATCACCGTCGCCGCGATCAGAGCGGCGACCGGTCTCACAGACCCGCGCTCCAGCTCAGCTGCACCGAGGTCTCGCCGCCGGCGCCCGGCGCCGCCACCACCTGAAGATTGGTCGCGCCCGCCTGGCCGCCCGCCGCGCCATAGGCCCGGGCGTCGCCCTGGTTCATGCCCATGACCGAGGTCAGGCCCGCCTCCTCGGCGCGGGTGCGATAAAAGGCCACCACTTCGTCGGGCGTGGCGGCGGTGGTGAAGGTGACCAGCCCGCCCTCGCCGTCCGGCCCGGCGGCGGTCGTCGCCGGCTGGTCCAGGGCGGCTCCGGGGTACAGGGCGGCATAAGCGGGCGCGCCGGGTGCAGCGGGGATATCCGCCGTCATCGCCTCGGGCGCAGGCGCAGCCTCTCCCTCCGACGGCGAAGCCGGGGCGGTCATTTGGTCAGGGGCGGCGAGGGAGGCCTGGGCCGGCGCCTTTTCGGTCCTGGACCGGTCGTCGCAACCTGCAAGGCAAAGCAAGACTAAGGCGGCCGAGGCCGCCAGACGGCGTATCATCGGGGAATCGTCCCTTGGACCCATGGTCAAGGCGCCACCGTGGCGCAAGGATGCGGCGGCAGCAAGGCGTCAGCGTCAATCGTCGTTTTCAGCGCGGCCCCGTGTCCCCGCCGAGGCCCGCCCTTCTTCGGCGAGGGCCTCGTTGATCTCGAGCGAGTCGGGATCATCGTCCGATCCGCTGGCGGACCCGCCGCGCAGCGAGCCGGCGCGGGTGTCGGAGCCGGAATCTGTGCCGTCCAACGCCTCGATCAGGGCGTCGGCCTTGTGCCCCAGGTCCGGCTTTTCGCCCATGTCGGCGGCCTCGCGCGCATCCTCGCACTCGGCTTCGGTCTTTTCGGCGTCAACGTCCGTCATGGCTCATGTCTCCGGGTTCGTCGGAGGTAAAGCGCCCGACCCGGTTGCGGTTCCCCGCTCCCTGCCCTTGAACCTCGGCCGTCAGCCCCGATCTAGGCGTCATGATCCCGTTCTCAGTTCTCGACCTCTCCCCCATCGTCGAAGGCGGCGACGCCCGCCGCGCCCTCGACGAGACCCTGGCCCTGGCCCAGGCCGCCGACCGGCTGGGCTATGAGCGGTTCTGGCTGGCCGAACACCACAACATGCCCGGCATCGCCAGCGCGGCGACCGCCATCGTCATCGGCCATGTGGCGGCGGGCACCCAGCGCATCCGCGTCGGCTCCGGCGGCGTCATGCTGCCCAACCACGCGCCCCTGGTCGTCGCCGAACAGTTCGGCACCCTGGAGACCCTGTTCCCCGGCCGGATCGACGTCGGCCTGGGCCGCGCGCCCGGCACCGACGGCGCCACAGCCCGCGCCCTGCGCCGCTATTTCGACGGCGCCGACCAGTTTCCGCGCGACGTGGTCGAATTGATCCAGTGGTTCGAGCCGGCCGCCGACAACCAGCCGGTGCGCGCCGTTCCCGGCGCGGGTCTGCGCGTGCCGATCTGGCTTCTGGGGTCCAGCCTGTTCAGCGCCCAGCTGGCCGGCCAGCTGGGCCTGCCCTACGCCTTCGCCAGCCATTTCGCGCCTGAACTGCTGCTGGAGGCCCTGGCGCTTTATCGCCGCAGCTTCACCCCGTCTGACCGGCTGGCCCAGCCCTACGCCATGGCCGCGATCAATGTCTTCGCCGCCGATACGGACGCGGAGGGCGTGCGCCTGTCCACCTCGATGCAACAGAGTTTCGCCCGACTCTCGACCGGCAAGCCGGGCAAGCTGCCCCCGCCCGTCGACGACATCACGGCCGTCCTGACCCCGCAACAGATCGAGGGGGCGCGCAGCCGCCTGCTCTATTCCGCCGTCGGCGGGCCGGAAACGGTGCAAAAACAGCTGTCGGACTTCATCGCCCTGACCGGCGTCGATGAATTGATGATCACCGGCATGGCCTTCGACAACGCCGCCCGCATCCACAGCCTGGAGATCGTCGCGGAAGTTCGCGGGCAGATGGAGACGGCGGAAGCGGCGGCGTGAACCCGTCCCCTCTCCCGCCGGGAGAGGGCTTGAGCGCCCGAGAGCGTAGCGATCGGTCTTGCGCGACCCGAAGGGCGGCGCGAAGCAGCCAAAGGGTGAGGGGCAAGGTAGTGCGAGTTGGCCCACCGGCGGAACCCTCATCCGGCCCTTCGGGCCACCTTCTCCCGCAAGGGGAGAAGGAAGCGAGTCAGAGCTCCCCCAGAAACCCCAGCAGCAGCCCAGTCACCTCATCCGGCCGCTCCTGCTGGATCCAGTGGCCAGCGCCGGGCAGGACCACCGAACGCGTCAGGTTCGGAACCCAGTCCTTCAGCCCGGTCTCGGCCGAGCCGGCATAGTGTCGGACCGGATCGTCCTCGCCGACGATGAACAGGGCGGGCTGGAGAATCCGCTGCTCCTGCGCGAAGGCGGTCAGCGACCAGTTCAGATCGATCGCTCGATACCAGTTCAGCGGGGCGTCGAAGCCGCCGGCCGTGAAGGCCTCGACATATTCGGTGAAATGGGCGGGGGTCATCCACGGCGGCAGGTCGGCGCCGTCGTCGATGCTGTCCAGCAGGCCGACGCCGCGCGCCATGAAGCCGGTCGCCCGTTTCGACGCGGGGGTGGCGCCGTCATAGGACCAGAACAGTTTCCTCAGCGTCGTCGCCGGATCAGCCTCCAGCGCCAGATGGGCGTCCGCCGCCTGGAACCGGCTGATATAGAGATCGCCCAGCCCGGCCCGTTCGGACAGGATGGCCATGACGGTCGTCGGCGGGCCCTGGGGGCGACGGGGCTGGAACGGCACGGACAGGCCGGCCACCGCCGTGAACAGATCCGGCCGCAACAGGGCGCAATGCCAGGCGACCGGCGCCCCCCAGTCGTGGCCCACGACGACGGCGCTCTGTTTGCCCAGCGCCCGGACCAGATCGACCATGTCCCCGACCAGATGCAGGATCGAACAGGCGTCGACGCCCTTGGGCTTGTCCGTGCCGCCGTATCCGCGCATGTCGGGGGCGACGACGTGGTATCCCGCCGCCGACAGGGCCTCGACCTGCGCCCGCCAGCTGATCCCCAGTTCCGGAAAGCCGTGGATCAGCAGGACCAATGGCGCGTTGAGGTCTTCGAACCCCGCCTCCAGCATCTGTTGGACAAGGCCGTCGGTCTTGATAAGCCGGGTGCGCATCTCAACCTCGCAGGCGGCTCTTCCGCCGCTCATCGAACAGGACGGACATGACCCGCCTCGTCACCTTTGCAGACGGTACGACCGTTCCCGCCCTGGGCCAAGGCACGTGGGAGATGGGCGACGATCCCGCCTGGCGCGACGAGGAGCAGCAGGCCCTGGCGCGCGGCATCGACCTGGGCCTGACCCTGATCGACACGGCCGAGCTCTACGGCGACGGCCGTTCCGAACGGCTGGTGGGCGAGGTCATCGCCGGGCGCCGCGACGAGGTCTTTCTGGTCTCCAAGGTCCGGCCCGAGAACGCCTCGGAAATGAAGATGATGCTGGCCTGCGAGAAGTCGCTGGAACGGCTGGGGACCGACCGGCTGGACCTGTATCTGCTGCACTGGGAAGGCAATGTCCCGCTGGAAGAGACGGTCGCCGCCTTCCAGGAACTGGTCGACGAGGGAATGATCGCCCGCTGGGGCGTGTCCAATCTGGATCTGCGCGCCATGGAACGGCTGATGGAGATCGAGGGGGCCGAGGACTGCGCCGTCAACCAGCTGCTCTATAATCTCGGCTCGCGCGGGGTGGAGTTCGACCTGTTGCCCTGGATGCAGGCCCGCGACATGCCCATGATGGCCTATTCGCCCCTGGGACGGGGCGAGTTGCTGGAACAGCCCCTGATCCGCGACATCGCAAACCGCCACAGCGCCGACCCGGCTCAGGTGGCGCTCGCCGCCATCCTGCGCCACGACGGGGTCATCGCCATTCCCAAGGCCGGCTCGATCGAACACGTCGAGGCCAACGCCGACGCCCTGGAGATCCAGTTCGACCTCGAGGACATCGAACGCCTCGACGCCGCCTTCCCCCCGCCCACGCGCGAGACCCCGCTGGACATCATCTGAGGGATGCGGACGCGGCCGGACCCCGGCCGCGTCCCTCGCCACGGCTTGATTTAGCGGTTTCCGCCTGCCACCGCGATGATTTCACCGGTGATCCAGGCGCTGTCGAGCGAGGCCAGGAAGACAGCGACAGGCGCGATGTCAGACGGCTGACCCATGCGGCCGAGCGGGGTCTGGGCGACCATCTGGACCTCCAGATCCGAGCCGATGATGCCCGTGGCGTGGGTGCCCTCGGTCTCGACGGCGCCGGGCGCAATGGCGTTGACCCGGATCTTGCGCGGGCCGAGCTCCTTGGCGAGCACGCGGGTGATCGAGTCCACGGCGGCCTTGGTGGCCGTGTAGACCGAGGCGGTCGGGATATCGACGGTGGTGGCGCCCGAGCTGATGTTGATCACGCTGCCGCCGTCGGGACTGAAGCGCTTGGCCGCCTCGCTGGTGGCCAGCAGCAAGCCCAGAACATTGGTGTCGAACTGGCGACGGTACTCGGCCTCGGTAAAGTCCTCGATCGGCGCGAAGGCATAGACGCCGGCGTTATTGACGAGGATGTCCACCCCGCCGAACGCCTTCTGGGTCTCGTCGAATAGCCGCGTAACATCGTCGCCGCTGGCCACGGACGCCTGGACGGCGATGGCCTTGCCGCCGGCGGCGGTGATCTCGGCCACGACCTTGTCCGCCCCTTCGCGGCTGGAGGCGTAGTTGACCGCCACTGCGGCGCCCTCGGCGGCCAGGGCCTTGGCGATGGCCGCTCCGATGCCTTTCGATGCGCCGGTGACGACGGCGGTCTTGCCTGAAAGCTTGCTCATGATCTCTCTCCGGTCGCCTTCAGCGGCGAACGGTTTGATATTTAGATAACCATCGAACTGATTCAATAAGCGGGGCTGTTGATTTTCTGAAACCGGCCTCAGATTTCCGCGAGCTGGGCCAAATAGGCGTTCAGGACGTCGCGCTGCAGCACCAGGAAGGCGAACTTGCCCTGCCGGCAGATCTGGATCAGGCCGGCGGTCTCCAGTTCCTTCATATGGTGCGAGAAGGTGGGGGCGCTGACCGAGACAAGCTGGGCGACCGCGCCGCAAGGGGTGGGTTCGCTGGCCGCGCCGATCTCCTTAAGGATCTGACGGCGACGCGGCTCCGCCAGGGCCTTGGCGATCAGGTTCACCTGGCGTTCGTCCAGCCGGATGCGCAGCGCGTCTTCCATAGGGCTCATATGCGGTGCGAGAGCGGCTGACGCAAATGGGGCGCGACGCCACGTCGGTCGTCGGTTCGGCTACCCGCCTCGGATCACGTCCAACAGCCGCGCCCGCGCCTCCGCCGCATAGGAGACCGCCGGCCCTCGCCCCCAGACCGGATCGGGCCACAGGCCGTCGTCGCGACGGCGGCCGACGACATGGAGGTGCAACTGGGCCGTCACATTGCCGATGGCCCCCACGTTCAGCTTCTCGACCGTTCCCAACCGCCGCACCAGCGCGCCGGCCCGCACCGTCTCCTCCATCAGCGCGGCCCGCTGTTCGACGCTCAGGTCTTCCAGCTCCACCGCCCCCTCGACACGCGGGATCAGGATCAGCCAGGGAAACCGTGCGTCGTCCTGCAGCCGCACATGGCACAGCGGCCATTCGGCGGCGGCGACCGATCCGGCTTCGAAGGCGGGGTCTGGACGAAAGTCGGTCATGGCGTCTCCGCAACAGGGTTTTCCCAGCCTTGCAGCGCGGCCGATGCGGGTCTAGACCGCCCGCACGATTAATCCCCTTTCGCACACGCAATAAACGGAGACATCCATGGCTCGCGCGAAGATCGCCCTCATCGGCGCCGGCATGATCGGCGGCACCCTGGCCCATGTGGCCGCGCGCGAAGCGCTGGGCGACGTGATCCTGTTCGACATCGCTGAAGGCACCCCCCAGGGCAAGGCGCTGGACATCGCCGAGGCCACCGCCGTCTTCGGCTCGGACGTGGCCCTGAAGGGCGCCAACGACTATGCCGACATCGCGGGCGCCGACGTCTGCATCGTCACCGCCGGCGTGCCGCGCAAGCCGGGCATGAGCCGCGACGACCTGATCGGCATCAACCTGAAGGTCATGAAGGCCGTCGGCGAGGGCATCAAGGCCCACGCCCCCAACGCCTTCGTCATCTGCATCACCAACCCGCTCGACGCCATGGTCTGGGCGCTGCAGAAGTTCTCGGGCCTGCCCAAGGAGAAGGTCGTCGGCATGGCCGGCGTGCTCGACTCGGCGCGCTTCGCCTACTTCCTGGCTGAAAAGACCGGCGTGTCGGTTCAGGACATCCACGCCTGGACCCTGGGCGGACACGGTGACGACATGGTGCCGATGGTGCGCCACTCGACCGTCGGCGGCCTGCCCCTGCCGGACGCCGTCAAGGCCGGCTTCCTATCGCAGGACGAGCTGGACGCCATCGTCGACCGCACCCGCAAGGGCGGCGGCGAGATCGTGGCCCTGCTGAAGACCGGCTCGGCCTTCTACGCTCCGGCCGAAAGCGCGATTGCGATGGCCAAGTCCTATCTGCTGGACCAGAAGCGCGTCCTGCCCTGCGCCGTCTGGCTGTCGGGCGAATACGGCCTGTCGGACCTCTATGTCGGCGTCCCGGCCCTGATCGGCGCCGCCGGCGTCGAGAAGGTGATCGAGTTCACCACCAACGACGACGAAAAGGCGATGTTCGAAAAGTCCGTCGCCTCGGTCCAGGGCCTGCTGCAGGCCTGCAAGGATATCGACGCCTCGCTGGCTTAAGCGATCGCACAGATCGAATGACGAAGGGCCTGCGGAGCAATCCGCAGGCCCTTTTTCTTTGCGCTTTCCAGATCTTCCCCCGCTTGCGGGGGAAGTGTCAGCTCGTCGAGCGCAGCGAGACGGCTGACGATGGGGGAAGTTTTCTTCCAGCCAAACAAGACTCCCCCCTCCGACCCTGGTTCGCTTCGCGAACGCCGGGCCACCTCCCCCGCAAGCGGGAGAGGGTCTTTCGTGTCACTCCCGCACGTGGGCCAGCCAGTCCTTGCTCTGCATCTCGTTGAAGCGCGACACGGTGCGTTCGAACTCGAACGCCCCCACCCCTTCGGTATAGAGGGCCTCAGGCCGGGCGGCGGCCAGGACGATCAGCTTGGTCTTGGCCTCGTACAGAGCGTCCACCAGCGTCACCAGGCGGCGCGCCTCCTGATGGTTCGACGGCCCCAGGATCGGCACGTCCTCCAGGAACAGGGTGTGGAACCGCTCGGCGATGGCCAGATAGTCCTGCGGCCCCAGAGGCCGGCCGCACAGGTCCGCGAAACTCGCCCGCGCCATCGAGCCCACGGTCCGCTCCACCACGACATCGCGCCCCAGCACGGTCAGATGCGCCGGCTCCTCCGGCTCGCCCCCCTTCAGCTCGCGCCACAGGGTCTCGAACCCGGCCCGGTCGTCCGGCGTGTGCCAGATCTCGGCCGAACTCAGCCGGTCCAGCCGCCAGTCGCGTGCGCCCGCCGTCTGCACCACGGCGCAGCGGTCGCGGATGATGTCGATGAAGGGGGTGAAGAGCTGGCGGTTGATGCCGTTCTTGTACAGGTCCACCGGCGCCCGGTTCGAGGTGATGGCCAGCACCACCTTGTCCTCGAACAGGGCCTCGAACAGCCGGCCCAGGATCATGGCGTCGGCGATGTCCGTCACCTGCAACTCGTCGAAACACAGCAGCCGGGCTTCGGAGGCGATCAGCTTGGCGATGGGCGGAATGGGATCGTCGCCCTTATGCGTCCCGAACACGGCCTTGCGGCTTTTGGAGTCGCCCTCGCGCCACTGGCGCACCAGGTCGTGGACCCGGGCCATGAAGGCGTGGAAATGGGCGCGTCTTTTCCGGGGCTCGGGCGTCGCGGAATAAAACAGGTCCATCAGCATGGACTTGCCCCGTCCGGGCGGTCCCCACAGATAGATCCCCTTCACCTCGGGCGGGCGCCCGAACAGGCCGCGCCGGGCCAGATCGGTCTCCAGCCGCTCCAGGGCGACGAGCACTTCGGCCTGGGCCGGATCGGGCGTCAGCACGCCCTCTTCCACGCGGATGTCGTAGGCGTTTCGGATGCGGGAGGTCATGAGCCCCTGCTTAAAGTCCCTGCCGCCGAAAAGCGATTGCTTCGCGGCTGCGAACGCCTAAATGCACACCACACAACACATCGCGCTCAAGCAGCGAGGCCCCGTGGGCCGAGCGATAGCGCGTCCGAAGGACCAATCATCATGGGTTATCGCGTCGCGATCGTCGGGGCCACGGGCAATGTGGGCCGCGAAATGCTGAACATCCTCGAGGAGCTGGAATTCCCCGTCGATGAAATCCACGCCATCGCCTCGCGCAAGTCCAAGGGGGTCGAGGTCTCGTTCGGCGACAAGACCATCAAATGCCAGGACATCGAACAGTTTGACTTCTCCAAGGTCGATCTGGTCCTGATGTCGGCCGGCGGCGAGGTCTCGCGCGCCTGGTCCGAGAAGATCGGCAAGGCCGGCCCCATCGTGATCGACAACTCCTCGGCCTTCCGCAAGGACGCCGACGTGCCCCTGATCGTGCCCGAGGTGAACCCCGACGCGGTCAAGGACGCCAAGAAGAAGAACATCATCGCCAACCCCAACTGCTCGACCATCCAGCTGGTCACGGCGCTGAAGCCCCTGCACGACGCGGCCAGGATCAAGCGGGTCGTGGTCTCGACCTATCAGTCGGTGTCCGGCGCCGGCAAGGAAGGCATGGACGAGCTGTGGAACCAGACCAAGGCCATCTACGGCCTGGGCGACGCCCGTCCCAAGAAATTCCCCAAACAGATCGCCTTCAACGTCATCCCCTATATCGGCTCCTTCCTCGAGGACGGTTCGACCGACGAGGAGCAGAAGATGTCGGACGAGACGCACAAAATGCTGGACCCCGACATCAAGGTCACCGTCACCTGCGTGCGGGTGCCGGTCTTTGTCGGCCATTCCGAGGCCGTGAACATCGAGTTCGACCGCCCCCTCGCCCCGGACGAGGCCCGCGCCATCCTGCGCGAGGCGCCGGGCGTGCTGGTGATCGATAAGCAGGAGCACGACGGCTATATCACCCCCGTCGACGCCGCCGGCGAACACGCCGTCTATGTCAGCCGCATCCGCAAGGATCCGACCGTCGAGAACGGCCTGAACCTGTGGGTCGTGTCCGACAATCTGCGCAAGGGCGCCGCCCTGAACGCCGTCCAGATCGCCCAGCTGCTGGACGAGACGGGCGTCATCACCTCGTCGTCGGGGTATCGTTCGATCACGGTGTAATGTCTTTCGTCATCCTCCGGCGCGCGTAGCGCGACCGGGGGACCCAGCGGCGCGCGTGAGCGCGAACCTGTCGCGGACACGATTTCGGCCGTCATGCTGCTGGGAGATTTCGCCTTCGGCGCCGCTGGGTTCCCCGGTCTGCGCCGCGAAGGCGCGGCTTGCCGGAGAATGACGAAAGTGAAGTTGAGTCGCCAATGACCGCCGCCGCCACCCCCAACGATCCCCGCGCGGTCGCCACCGCCGTCGCCTGCTACAGCCTGTGGGGCCTCTTGCCCCTGCTGTTCATGGCCTTGGCGGCCCATGGGTTCGGCGCGCCCGAGATCCTGGCCCACCGGGCGGTGTGGTCGGTCTTCGTGGCGGGTCTGTTCCTGCTGCTCGCAGGCCAATGGGGCGAGGCGAAACAGGTGCTGGCGACGCCGCGCACCCTGGCCTGGCTGGCCCTGTCGGCGGCGATGATCGCGACGAACTGGAGCCTGTACGTCTTCGCCACCACCCATCATGCGACGTTGGAGGCCAGCCTCGGCTACTACATCAACCCGCTGCTGAACATGGCGGCGGGGGCGGTGTTATTCCGTGAACGGATCGACCGCTGGAGCGGCCTCGCCATCGGCCTGGCCGCCGTCGGCGTGGTGATCCAGACCATCGCCCTGGGCCATGTGCCGATCATCGGCCTGACCCTGGCCGTCACCTTCTGCGCCTATGCGGTGATCCGAAAGCGCGTGCCGGCCTCGGCCCAGACCGGGTTGTTCGTCGAATGTCTGGTGCTGCTGCCCATCGGCGCCCTGTTCCTGGCCTGGCTGGCCACGCACGGCCAGGCGACGGGCTTCGCCTCCCCCGCCGGCCTGGCCTGGGCCCTGGTCAACGGCCCGGCGACGGTCATTCCGCTGGTGCTGTTCGCCTGGTCGGCGCGACGTCTGCCCCTGTCCACCCTCGGCTTCATCCAGTTCCTGGCGCCGACGCTCCAGTTCGCCTGCGGCGTCTGGGCGGGCGAGGCCCTGACGCCGCTGCGCATCGTTTCCTTCGGCTTCATCTGGGCCGGAGCGGGGGTGTTCGCGATCGGCGCCGCGCGGCGGTCGCGCGCCGCACGGCGCGCCGTCGTCCTGTCCGAAACGGTCTAGAGCGCGCCGTATAGGGCCGCCAGCAGCCGCCGGGGGCGAGGGTCGCCGATCAGGTGCGGCGACTGACGCGTCATCACATAGGCGGCCGACAGCCGACGCGACGGGTCGGCCATGGCCATCGACCCGCCCCAGCCGTAGTGGCCGAAGGACTCGCCCGGCCCGAAGACGTTCAGCCCGTCGTTGCGCATCAGACCTGCCGCCCAGCTGATCACATAGGGCAGCACCTTGTCCGGGCCGTGGATCCGCTCGCGCCTCAACTGGTCCAGCGTCCCGGCCGACAGCACCGACCGTCCCTCCAGAACGCCCCCATTGGCGACCACCCCCATGATCCGCGCCAGGCCCAGGGCCGTGCCGTGCAGATTGGCCGAAGGGATCTCCATCTTGCGCCATTCGGCCGACCCCCGCCCGCCGGGGGCCGAGCCCCGGTCCAGGAAGGCCGCCTGTTTGATCGGATCGACGGTTCCCAGACTGGGCGCCGCCGTGGGCTTGCGCATCTGGGCCACCCGGCCATGCTCGCTCTCGGGCAGGCCGATCCACAGATCCAGGTCGGGGAAGTCCGCCCGCAAGGCCTGGCCCATGGTCCGCCCCGTCGCCAGGCGGAAGACCTCGTTGGCCATGTAGCCGACCGTGACGGGATGATAGCCGGACGCCGTGCCGGGCTCCCACATCGGCGCCTGGGCCGCCAGCCGCGCCAGCACGGACGCCGCCTCGAACCAGACCGACGGATCGACCGCCTCGGAAAAGCCCGGCAGGCCCGCCTGGTGGCTCATCAACTGGCCCACGGTGATTCCGGCCTTGCCCGCCGCCCCGAACGCTGGCCACAGGCTGGCGACCGTCTGCTCGTAATCCAGCCGGCCCGCCTCGACCGCGGTGGCGATCAGAAGGGCCATCACCGCCTTGCCGGTCGAGAACACCGGCGTCAGGGTCGTCTCGGTGAAGGCCGTGGTCCGCGCCGTGTCGGCATGACCCGCCCACAGATCGACGACCGTCTCCCCCCCGATCAGCACGCTGAACCGCGCCGCCTGCTCGTTCAGCCCCTCGGGCGCGTCGGTGAAGTTGGCGGCGAACGCCTCGCGCACGGCGTCGAAGCGCGGTTCGCAATGGCCTTGAATATCGATGGGGTCGGTCATGGCGCGGTCATAGCCCCGGACCTCCGGCCGGGGAAAGGGTCAAAGGACATCCGGCCTGTCCTCACCCTTCCTCGTCGTCACAAGGATAAGGGTCGCATCGTCTTTGAGTTTCCCCCATACGATCTGGACCCAGCCATCGCGGACCTGACGTGCGTGGTGACGATCCTCGATCACGGCATAGTCAGTCTTTTCCGCCATCCACGCCGCGACTTGGTCCGAAGCAAAGCCATGGGCCAGGATGAAACACTGGGCCTCGTTCATGGATATGTCCACCGAGCGCAGGGCGCGGGGCGTCCCCGCCGCCCAAGATTTTTGGCCGTATTGTCCGGCTTCTTCAGCGAAGTGGGCGGGGCCGTCCACCGGCGGCAAGTCCAGAAGCTCCGCCTCTCCGGCCGCAAGGCAGAAGGCCAGCCCTGTAGCCAAGGCCTCTATCGGCGCGCTCTCACCGGACATGTCGCTGACCTGCTTGGGCTCGTTCTTTCTGGAGGCGACAGATAGAACCACGCCCCCGTCTCCCCCCACAGGCCTTGAGTAGGCGAGAACACCGCCGCCGTCGAACAGACGAAGATAAGCCGTACCCGCCTGGTTATATGGCTCATAGCCCTCTCGCGCTTCGAACAAAGCCGCCACATCGGCTTCCGAGGCTTTGAACGCATAGACCGAACAACTGCCGTCGTTCGGCTCAACCATGATCCCGCCGGAACTGTCCGGCGCGCCCGTGGCCCATCTTTGCGCGCCGTACCGGCCGTCGAGTCTCTGAAAATCCCTGGGGCCTTCGACAATCGGAGGGGCGTCAGTCATGTCGGCCTCCGCCACGGCGACACAATAGTCCACGGCGGCGGCGAGTGGCGTCCGGTCGACGGCTATGGGGGCGTCGGTCTGTGCGCCCGGCGTCACCAACGCAGCCATCGCCACCAGGGCCTTGAACCAGACTACCGAACCCATGCCATTCATCCCGACAAGCGCGAAGGTTGTCTCCGCGCTACCGAAGTTCCATCACGGTCGCATGACAAAAAGGCCCCGCACCGAAATGCGGGGCCTCAATCTTTACGACCCTTGGAAAGGATCAGGCCGCGACGACCTCGGTCGCCTGTTCGGCCAGGATGGTCAGGCCTTCGCCGTTGACGTCGGCGAAGCCGCCCTTGACGTCATACTGGGTCCGGGCGGCGCCGACATAGACGGTCACCAGACCCTCGCGCAGGGCGGTCATGAACGGGGCGTGGTCCGGCAGGACGCCGAAGTCGCCCTCGACGCCCGGCGCATCCACCTGGTCCACCAAGCCCGAGAAGACCTCGCGTTCCGGCGAGACGAGGGAGAAGGAAAGTTTGCCAGCCATCAGTCCGATGTTCCGATTTGATAGGATGCGATGGAAACGGGGTAGGCGCCGCCCGTTCCCCATATCGACAGAAAGATCATGTTGGTGGCGACGCTTCGCTCGAAAAGAACGCCCTTGCCGTTCACATCATCGGACTCGCTATCGAACGTCCAAGAGCGTTCAGCGCGAGTCTTTACGATGAAGCTATCGCCAGCCTCCGGGCCGCTCAGGTCCAGCACGCTGCAGCTTTCGCCGCCCGTCTCTGTCGGTCGAGCCACCATGATCCGAACAGGATCAACGGGTGTGCCGGACCGTGTGTAACTTCGAGAAACCTCGCCGTCTCGGGCCGTCATGGCCGCGCCCTTAAATCCTCTATCAAGGAAGAACGCAGCCTCAGCCGTAGCTGGGGGGAAACGACCATCAGCCAGAAAAGCGTCGCAGGCCCCCGCCATGGCTTCAAAATCTCCGACCTGAGCTTGCGCCGAAACGGGCGCCAGCAGGAAGGAAACAATGAGGCTGACGAAGGCCTTGCGCATGATCAGGCTTCCGCCGCCATCTTCTCGGCCTTGGCGACCGCCTCTTCGATGGCGCCGACCATGTAGAAGGCCGATTCCGGCAGGTGGTCGTATTCGCCGGCGACGATGCCCTTGAAGCTGCGGATGGTGTCGGCCAGTTCGACGAACTTGCCGGGGGCGTTGGTGAACTGCTCGGCCACAAAGAAGGGCTGCGACAGGAAGCGCTGGATCTTGCGGGCGCGCGATACGACCAGCTTGTCCTCTTCCGACAGCTCGTCCATGCCCAGGATGGCGATGATGTCCTTCAGGCCCTTGTACTGCTGCAGGACTTCCTGGACCGAACGGGCGACGTTGTAGTGTTCTTCGCCGATGACCAGCGGGTCCATGATCCGCGAGGTCGAGTCCAGCGGATCGACGGCGGGGAAGATGGCTTGGGCGGCGATGTCGCGGCTCAGCATGGTCGTCGCGTCAAGGTGGGCGAACGAGGCGGCGGGCGCCGGGTCGGTGGGGTCATCGGCCGGGACGTAGATGGCCTGGACCGAGGTGATCGAGCCCTTCTTGGTCGAGGTGATCCGCTCTTGCAGGTTGCCCATCTCGGTGGCCAGCGTCGGCTGATAGCCCACGGCCGACGGGATACGACCCAGCAGAGCCGACACTTCCGAACCGGCTTGGGTGAAGCGGAAGATGTTATCGACGAACAGCAGGACGTCCTTGCCCTCTTCGTCGCGGAAATACTCGGCCTGGGCCAGGCCGGTCAGGGCGACACGGGCGCGGGCGCCGGGAGGCTCGTTCATCTGGCCGTAGACCAGGGCGCATTTGGAACCCTCGGTCGAGCCGCCGTTCTTGGCCGGGTCCACGTTCACGTTGGACTCGATCATCTCGTGATACAGGTCGTTGCCTTCGCGGGTGCGCTCACCCACGCCGGCCAGAACCGAATAACCGCCGTAAGCCTTGGCGATGTTGTTGATCAGTTCCTGCATGGTGACGGTCTTGCCGACGCCGGCGCCGCCGAACAGGCCGGTCTTGCCGCCCTTGGTGTAGGGGCAGATCAGGTCGATGACCTTGATGCCCGTAACCAGGATTTCCGACGAGTTGGTCTGTTCCTCGAAGGTCGGGGCCTCGCGGTGGATCGGGCGGTATTGCGTGGTCTGGATCGGGCCGGCTTCATCGATCGGCTGGCCGACGACGTTCATGATCCGGCCCAGCACGCCCGGTCCGACCGGGGTCTGGATCGAGGTGCCGGTGTCCGATACGGGCTGGCCGCGCGTCAGGCCCTCGGTCGTGTCCATGGCGATGGTGCGGACCATGTTCTCACCCAGGTGCTGGGCGACTTCCAGCACCAGAGTGAAGGGCTCGCCCGTCTTCTGGTCGATGTTCTGGGTGTGCAGGGCGTTCAGGATCGCCGGCAGGTGGCCGGTGAACTCGACGTCCACGACGGCGCCGATGACCTGGGCGATCTTGCCCGTGGCGACGGCGGAGACGGGAGCCGCTGCGGGAGCGGCCTTCTTGGCGGCCGGCTTGCGGGCGGCGGGCTTCTTGGGGGCGACGGTGTCGGTCATGGCTGGGGTCCGTATCGGAATGTCTGTTCGGTCGGGATCAGAGGGCTTCGGCGCCGGCGATGATCTCGATCAGCTCGGTGGTGATCTGGGCTTGGCGCTTGCGGTTGTACTGCAGCGTCAGGGCGTTGATGAGGTCGCCGGCGTTGCGCGTGGCGTTGTCCATCGCCGCCATCTGCGACCCGAAGAAGCCCGCCTGGTTCTCGTACAGGGCGGCCAGGATCTGGGTCGTCAGGTTGCGCGGCAGCAGGGTCTCGAGGATTTCCTCTTCCGACGGCTCGTAGTCATAGACCGCGCCGTTCAGGTCGATCGGGGCGGCGTCGCCCTCGACCACGGCGGGGATCAGCTGCTTGCCGGTCGGAACCTGCGAGATCACCGATTTGAACTGGCTGTAGAACAGGGTGACCACATCGGCCTGACCGTCCTCGAACGCCGTGGCGATCATTTCGGCGACCGGCTGGGCCAGCGGCAGGCCGATGGTCTTCTGGGCGCTCAGCTCGAAGGTGTGGACCACCTTGTCGCCGTACAGACGGGTCAGCTGATCGCGCGACTTGCGGCCGACGGCGATGATCTTCACGTCCTTGCCGTTGGCGATCAGGCTGCCGATCCGCTCGCGTGCGGCGCGGATGACGTTGGTCGAGAAACCGCCCGCCAGACCCTTGTCCGCCGTCGCCACCACGATCAGGTGACGCTGGTCCTGACCCGTGCCGGCCAGCAGCTTGGGCGCGTCGGCGCCCGAGACGCCGGCGGCCAGGTTGGCGATGACCGAGGCCATCTTGCGCGCATAGGGCCGGGCGCTCTCGGCCTGGTCCTGGGCGCGTTTCAGCTTGGCCGCGGCGACCATCTGCATGGCCTTCGTGATCTTCTGCGTGGCTTTCACGCTTCCGATCCGATTGCGCATTTCCTTGAGGCTGGCCATCCGGCGTTGCTCTTCCTCTAACTACCGGCGGGGTTCAGGCGAAGGTCTTGACGAAGGCAGCCAGGATGTCCTTGAGCTCGGCTTCGATGTCCGAGGTCAGGTCCTTCTTGGTGCGGATGCCTTCCAGCAGGCTGGCGTGGTTCGCATGGATGCGGGCCAGCAGTTCCTTCTCGAACCGGCCGACGTCGCTCACGGCGATGCCGTCGATATAGCCGCGCGTGCCGGCGTAGACCGAGACGACCTGTTCTTCCATCGCCAGCGGCGAGTATTGCGGCTGCTTCAGCAGCTCGGTCAGGCGGGCGCCGCGGGCCAGCAGCTTCTGGGTCGAGGCGTCCAGGTCCGAGCCGAACTTGGCGAAGGCGGCCATTTCCCGGTACTGGGCCAGCTCGCCCTTGATGGTGCCGGCGACCTTCTTCATCGCCTTGGTCTGGGCCGAGGAGCCGACGCGCGACACCGAGATGCCGACGTTCACGGCCGGGCGGATGCCTTGGTAGAACAGGTCGGATTCCAGGAAGATCTGGCCGTCGGTGATGGAGATGACGTTGGTCGGGATATAGGCCGAGACGTCGTTGGCCTGGGTCTCGATCAGCGGCAGGGCGGTCAGCGAGCCCGAACCGTAGTCCTCGTTCAGCTTGGCCGAACGTTCCAGCAGGCGGCTGTGCAGGTAGAAGACGTCGCCCGGATAGGCTTCGCGGCCCGGCGGGCGGCGCAGCAGCAGGGACATCTGGCGATAGGCCACAGCCTGCTTGGACAGGTCGTCATAGACGATCAGGCCGTGCATGCCGTTGTCGCGGAAATATTCGCCCATGGCCGTGCCCGAGAAGGGCGCCAGGAACTGCAGCGGGGCCGGCTCCGACGCCGTGGCGGCGACGACGATGGTGTATTCCATCGCCCCGGCCTCTTCGAGGGTCTTGACGATCTGGGCGACGGTCGAACGCTTCTGGCCGATGGCGACGTAGATGCAGTAGAGCTTGGCGCTCTCGTCGTCGGTCTTGTTGACGTTCTTCTGGTTCAGGATGGTGTCGATGGCGACGGCGGTCTTGCCCACCTGACGGTCGCCGATGATCAGCTCGCGTTGGCCGCGGCCGACGGGGATCAGGGTATCGATGGCCTTCAGGCCGGTCTGCATCGGCTCGTGGACCGACTTGCGCGGGATGATGCCCGGCGCCTTGACGTCGACGCGGCGGCGCTCGGTGAACTGGATCGGGCCCTTGCCGTCGATCGGCTCGCCCAGCGGGTTGACGACGCGGCCCAGCAGGCCCTTGCCGACCGGCACGTCGACGATCTCGCCAAGGCGGCGCACGTCGTCGCCCTCGGCGATGGCGGCGTCGGCGCCGAAGATCACGGCGCCCACATTGTCGCGTTCCAGGTTCAGGGCCATGCCCTTGACGCCGGCCTTGGTGAATTCGACCATTTCGCCGGCCTGGACATTGTCCAGACCGTGGATGCGGGCGATGCCGTCGCCGACCGACAGCACGCTGCCCACGTCGGAGACATCGGCTTCGACGCCGAAGTTGGCGATCTGCGACTTGAGGATGGCCGAGATTTCAGCGGCGCGGATGTCCATGACGGGCTCTCTGTTCTTCAGTCTTCTGCGGGTGCGCCGATCAGGCGCGCTTCATTCTTGGGGCGGGGAGCGGGCTTACGCTCGCTTGAGGGCGAACTTCATCTGGTCGAGCTTGGTCTTCAGCGAGGCGTCGAACAGTTTCGAGCCGACCTTGATCTTCAGGCCGCCCAGGATGGCCGGATCGACCCGCGTGGTCAGCTCCGGCGCCTTGCCCAGGCTGGCGTTCAGCGCGGTCTTGATCGCGGCCAGCTGCTTGGCGTCCAGCGCCTGGGCCGAGACGACCTCGGCGGCGACGATGCCGGCGTGCTTGGCGTAGCGGGCTTCGAACCCGGCGATCACATGGGGCAGGTCCCGCGCGCGGTGGTTCTGGGCCAGCAGGCCCAGGAAGTTGGCGGTAGTCTGTTCGAACTTGGCCTTGGCGGCGATGGCGACGAGGCCCTTGCCCTGATCCTCGGCCGAAATGACCGGAGAGGTCGCCAGGCGGCGCAGGTCGGCGCTCTCGATCCAGGCGGCCTTCAACGACGTCAGGTCAGCACGGACGGCGTCCAGGCGGCCGGTTTCCAGCGCCAGATCAAACAGCGCCTGTGCGTAGCGATCGCCGACTTCCGTCGTTCTGAAATCATCAGCCACTGATTAGGGTCCGAGGTCGTTGTGTCAGGGTCGCGACCGAATGCGAGGGTCGCAACGGTCAAAAGCTTGAAATGCTTGCGGAAAGCACGACAGAGGCCGTATTCGTGAATACGCCCCCTTCAAGCCGGGCGCCTGATAGCACGGGGTTTTGCTGCTCGCAACATTGTGTGAAGGGGTGATGAAGCCGCACCCTGTCGCATCGGGTGTCGCACCCCGGTCATCCCTCCATGTGAAATCACGAGCCGACCTGCCGACGAGAGCCGAGATGAAACCGCACCCGCTGCTGATCACCGCCGCCTGCGCCCTCCTGGCGCCCTGCGTCGCCGCCCCGTCCCACGCCCGGGCCGGCGGCCTGACCGCCCCTGCGGACGCTCCCCGCTCCGTGCGGCTGATGAGCTACAACATCCGCTATGACGCTCCCGACGACACGCCGAACTGGCTGCAGCGCCGGCCGCACATGGCGCGCCAGATCGCCTTCTTCGATCCCGACGTCCTGGGGGTTCAGGAGGCGCTGATTCCGATGGTCGCCTATCTGGCCGATCAGGCGCCGGCCTATGACCATTACGGCGTCGGCCGCGACGACGGCGCCCAGGCGGGCGAGACGACGACCCTGTTCTGGCGCCGCGCCCGATTCGAGGCGGTCAGCACCCAGACCCTGTGGTGCTCGCCCACGCCGGACCGTCCGTCCAAGGGGTGGGACGCCGCCCTGCCGCGCACCGTGACCCGCGTCGTGCTGCGCGACCGGGCCAGCGGCCGGCTTCTGGACGTGCGCAACGCCCACATGGACCATGTCGGCGCGGTCGCCCGTGAACAGTGCGCCGCCCTGGCCGCCGATCTGGCCCCGGCGACGGTCGAGGGGGCGACGGCGGCGGTGGTGCTGATGGGGGATTTCAACGCCGGGCCGGACACGGCCCCCTATCGCCGCGTCCTCGCCGCCGGGCTGCGCGACGCCCGCGCCGTCAGCCCTGTCGTGTTCGGTCCCGCCGGCACCTACAACGACTTCGACATCGCCAGGGACAATGACGGCGTCGCAATCGACCATGTCTTCGTCGCTCCCGGCCTCTCGGTCGAACGCTACGGCGTACCCACCGATTCCTTCAGCGGCCAGGTGATCTCGGACCATTTCCCCGTGGTCGTCGATGTCGCGCCGGACGAAAAATGATCGCACAATTGAGGACCGGGGTGCGACCATTGCGCCGCCCCCGACCGCTTGATCGGAACCTGCGGCGGCCCTAGCGCTTAACGCTGACGCTTTTCCACCTAGGACACCTAAATGCTCGACAGCATTACGCCCCTGCTCTCCGACCCAGCCGCCTGGGCCGCGCTGGTGACGCTCATCGTGATGGAGGTCGTGCTCGGCATCGACAACCTGATCTTCATCTCGATCCTGTCGAACAAACTGCCCGAGCATCAGCGCCAGAAGGTGCGGCGCATCGGCATCGGCCTGGCCCTGGTCATGCGCCTGGCCCTGTTGTCGATCATCGCCTGGCTGGTGGGTCTGGTTCAGCCGGTCTTCACCCTGATGGGCAACGAATTCTCGTGGAAGGACCTGATCCTGATCGCGGGCGGCCTGTTCCTGGTCTGGAAGGCCACCAAGGAGATCCACCACACCGTCGATCCCACGCCCACCCACGACGTGATGGACAAGAAGGACGTGATGATCACCAACGCCGGCGCGGCGATCTTCCAGATCATCCTGCTGGACCTGGTCTTCTCGATCGACTCCATTCTGACGGCCGTCGGCATGACCGAACACCTGCCCATCATGGTGGTGGCGGTCCTGGTCGCCGTGACCGTGATGCTGCTGGCCGCCGACCCGCTGGCCAATTTCATCAACGAGAACCCCAGCGTCGTCATGCTGGCCCTCGGCTTCCTGCTGATGATCGGCATGGTGCTGATCGCCGACGGCTTCGGCTATCATGTGCCCAAGGGCTATATCTACGCCGCCATGGCCTTCTCGGCCGGGGTCGAGGCCCTGAACATGCTGGGCCGTCGCTCCGCCACGAAGAAGGAAAAGGCCACGGCCGCCCGCGCCCAGGCCAACCAGGCCGAGGCCCGCGCCAGGAAGGCCGAGGCGGAAGCCGCCGCCGAGAAGGCCTGAGCCGATGATCCGCCTGTCGTCACGCCTCGCCGGCCTCGTCTCCGGCCTGCTGCTGGCGACAGGCGGCGTCCTTCCGGCCCGGGCCGAGGTTCCGGTCCAGGCCTATGAAGTCGTCCGCGCCTATCCGCACGACAAGACGGCCTTCACCGAGGGCCTCTTCTTCCATGACGGCGCCCTGTACGAGAGCACGGGCCTCTACCCCTCCTTCATCCGTCAGGTTCAGCTCGAGACGGGCGAAGTGGTGCGCCAGCGCGACCTGCCGACCGTCTATTTCGGCGAAGGCATGACCACGCTGAACGGCAAGCTCTACAGCCTGACCTGGCGCAACCACATCGGCTTCATCTGGAAGCTGGACGACTTCTCGCCCCTGGGCGGCTTCTCCTATCCGGGCGAGGGCTGGGCCCTGACCACCGACGGGCGGCGGCTGATCATGAGCGACGGCACGGACCAGCTGCGCTTCCTCGACCCCGACACCCTAGCCGAGACCGGCCGTATCTCCGTCACCGCCGACGGCGAGCCGCTGGACCAGATCAACGAGCTGGAGTGGATCGACGGCGAGGTCTTCGCCAACCTGTGGCAGACCAACCGCATCGCCCGCATCGATCCCGAGACCGGCGTCGTGAAAGCCTTCATCGACCTGACGGCCCTGGTCCCCCAGGATGCGGGCCTGGACCCGAACGACGACGTCCTGAACGGCATCGCCTGGGACGCAGGCGGCAAACGCCTGTTCGTCACCGGCAAACGGTGGCCGCAACTGTTCGAGATCAAGCTGCGCTGATCCCCGACACAGCGAGGGGGCGGACGCCTGCATGCGTCCGCCCCCTCGCCGCCTGTACTCCGGCTTAAATCAGCCGTGCAGGTCGAACCGGTCCAACTCCATGACCCGGGCCCAGGCCGCCACGAAGTCCTCGACCAGTTTCTTCTGGCCGTCCGACCCGGCGTAGACCTCGGCCAGGGCGCGCAGCACGGCGTTCGAGCCGAACACCAGATCGACGCGCGTGCCGGTCCATTTCGCCTCGCCCGTCTTGCGGTCTCGGCCTTCGAACACCGCCTTGGCGTCCGAGGTCGCCTGCCACTTCACGTCCATGTCCAGCAGGTTGACGAAGACGTCGTTGGTCAGGGCGCCGGGCCGGTCCGTCAGCACCCCGTGGGTCGCCCCACCGACGTTGATGTTGATGGCGCGCAGCCCCCCGATCAACGCCGTCATCTCGGGCGCGGTCAGGGTCAGACGCTGGGCCTGGTCGATCAGCAGGGATTCGGCGGGAACGGCGTAGCGGGCCTTCTGATAGTTGCGGAAGCCGTCAGCGACCGGCTCCAGATAGCCGAAGGATTCGACGTCGGTCTGGGCCTGGCTGGCGTCCGTCCGTCCCGGCGTGAAGGGCACGACGACCTCATGTCCCGCCGCCCTGGCCGCCTGTTCGACACCCGCCGCGCCGGCCAGCACGATCAGGTCGGCCAGCGAGACCTTCTTGCCGCCGACCTGAGCCTGGTTGAAGGCGAACTGCACGCCTTCCAGCATCTTCAGCACCCGCTCCAGCTGCTCGGGCTGATTGACGGCCCAGTCCTTCTGCGGCGCCAGGCGAATGCGCGCGCCGTTTGCGCCGCCCCGCTTGTCCCCGCCCCGGAAGGTCGAGGCCGAGGCCCAGGCCACGCCGACCAGTTCCGACACGCTGAGACCCGTGGCCAGCACCTGGGCTTTCAACGTGGCCACATCGCCGGCGTCGATCAGCGGATGATCGACGGCCGGCACGGGATCCTGCCAGACCAGTTCCTCCTTGGGGACTTCCGGGCCCACGTAGCGCGAGCGCGGCCCCAGGTCGCGGTGGGTCAGCTTGAACCAGGCGCGGGCGAAGGCCTCGGCGAAGGCCTGGGGATTGTTCAGGAAGCGACGCGAGATCTTCTCGTATTCCGGGTCGAACCGCAGCGACAGGTCGGTGGTCAGCATGGTCGGCCGGCGCATCTTCGACGGATCATGGGCGTCGGGGATGATGAAGCCCGCATCCTTGGCCACCCACTGGTGGGCCCCGGCCGGCGACTTCTCCAGCTCCCATTCGAAGGCGAACAGGTTCTCGAAGAAGAAGTTGCTCCACTGGGCCGGGGTCTGGGTCCAGGTCACCTCCAGGCCGCTGGTGATGGCGTCCCCGGCCTTTCCGCTGCCGAAGCTGGAGGCCCAGCCCAAGCCCTGCGCCTCCAGGCCTTCGGCCTCGGGCTCGGGTCCGACATGGTCGGCCGGGCCGGCGCCGTGGGTCTTGCCGAAGGTGTGGCCGCCGGCGATCAGGGCGACCGTCTCCTCGTCGTTCATCGCCATCCGCGCGAAGGTGTCGCGGATGTCGCGCGCCGCAGCGATCGGGTCGGGATTGCCGTCCGGGCCTTCCGGGTTGACGTAGATCAGGCCCATCTGGACCGCCGCCAGCGGGTTCTCCAGATCGCGAGTATGCTCACGACCGTCCGCGTTGTCGTCGGTCACCAGCACGGCCTCATCAGCCGGCTTGTCCACGCCGTGCGAACCGCGCGCGTAGCGCTCGTCGCCGCCCAGCCAGGTCGTCTCGCGACCCCAGTAGACGTCCTGATCCGGCTCCCAGGTGTCCTCGCGACCGCCGGCGAAACCGAAGGTGCGGAAGCCCATGGTCTCCAGCGCCACATTGCCGGTCAGGATCAGCAGGTCGGCCCAGGAGATGGCCTGGCCGTACTTCTGCTTGATGGGCCACAGCAGGCGGCGCGACTTGTCGATGTTGACGTTGTCCGGCCACGAGTTCAGCGGGGCAAACCTCTGCTGGCCGCGCCCGCCGCCGCCCCGTCCGTCGCCGACCCGATAGGTGCCCGCGCTGTGCCAGGCCATGCGGATGAACTGGGGCCCATAATGGCCGAAGTCCGCCGGCCACCAGTCCTGCGAGTCGGTCATCAGCTGGCGCAGGTCGTTCTTCAGCGCCTCATAGTCCAGTTTGGAGAAAGCCTCGCGATAGTTGAACCCCTCGCCCAGCGGGTTGGAGCGCGACGAATGCTGGTTCAGCAGGTCGGTGCGCAGCTGCCCCGGCCACCAGTCGCGGTTCTGGACCCCGCCCCCGGCGACCGACTCTGTCGTCGCGCCTGAGAACGGGCATTTGGCTTCGGTGGTCATGGCGGTCTTCCCTGTGATGGCGCGATGCGGCGGGCGTGTTGACGATAGCCCCTCGGCTGACATGGCTATTCATGCGCAGCCCAGCTTCATAAAGCCAATCGATTATCTTTGATTTTTGTATAGACCGGTCCTATTCGTCCCAAATGCTCCCCACCCTGCGTCAACTCCAGTATCTGAAGCTTCTCGCCGAACACGGCAGCTTCTCCCGCGCCGCCGAGGCCGCCCACGTCAGCCAGCCCGCCCTCAGCGCCGGGGTGCAGGAGCTGGAACGGATCCTGGGCGCCCCCGTGGTCGAGCGCGCGCGCGGCGCCGTCATCATGACTGCGGTGGGGGTCGAGGCCGTGCGCCGGGCCGAGGACGTGCTGGCGCGGACCGAGGACCTAGTCGAGGCAGCCAAGAACGCCGGCCGGCTGCTGTCAGGCCGGTTCCGCCTGGGCGTCATCCCGACCGTGGCCCCCTTCCTGCTGCCCGCCAAACTGCCGTCGCTGAAGATCGCCTATCCGAACCTGAAGCTGTTCATCCGTGAGGACCTGACGCCGCGCCTGATCGCCGCCCTGAAGGCGGGCCAGATCGACGCCGCCGTCATCGCCCTGCCCTACGACGCGCCGGGGGTCGAACACGCCCGGATCGGCGACGACGAGATCATGGCCGCCGCCCCCCACGACCACGCCCTGGCCGCGCCAGGCCCGATCCGGCCCGGTTCGCTGCGGGCCGAGGACCTGATCCTGCTGGAAGACGGCCACTGCCTGCGCGACCACGCCCTGGCGGCGCTGGACATCGAGGCCCCGCGCGGCGACGACGTCTTCGCCGCCACCAGCCTGCACACCCTGATCCAGATGGTCGGCTCGGGCCTGGGGGTCAGCTTCCTGCCCAAGATGGCGGTTCAGGCCGGCCTGGCCGACACGCCTTCGGTCGTCATCCGCGCCTTCGAGAACCAGGCCGACGGCGTCCCGCCCCACCGCGAAATCGTCGTCGCCTGGCGCTCCGGCTCCAGCCGCGCCGCCGAGGCTAGGCTGCTGGCCGAGGCGCTGAAGCTGGATTGAAGAAACCAGCTCTTCGGCGACTTACGGCGAATTCACTTACATAAACCAATGTTCACTGGATGAGCGGAGGGACGCGGTTCACAGACGGCGGGAGGAGTGAACGCCCATGAAACGCCTGTTCGCCGCACTGACGCTCAGCGCATCCGCCGCCTGTGCGCCCGTCGTCCAGGGCGGTCCGCCGCTGGACCTGCCGCCGGGTCTGGCCGAAACCGCCCGCGTGTCCTCCGTCGTCCTCTCCAGCGAGTGGTTGGATGCGAAGGACGACTTCGCCGAAACCTTCTCGGAAGAGGTGATGGAGGAGCTGGATATGTGCGCCTACGGGACCTATCCGGTGCAGGTTCGCGTCCATGTCGAGGACCTCGAGCGTGCAGGCCGCCTCGCGGTCCTGCTCAGAGGCGACGGCGAGCATCGGCTGCGCGCGGTCGCCGAACTGGTCGATCCCGCCCGTCAGGGCCAGATCCTCGGCCGCTATCCGATCGAGGTGTCCGTCGGCGCCGGCGGCCGGATCGCCGGTCTGGCGGGCGACCGGCAGATGATCGTGTCCGAGGCCTTCGGCCGCGCCCTGTGCGACGCCGCCTTCGCCCGCAATCCTCGCCGGCCTGGCCCGCACAACGCCACGGTCGGATGAGAACGAAAGGAGTCCGCGGATCGTCCGCCGGCCCTTTTGTCTTGCGCAATTAGATGACGTATGCGGCGGTAACTCCTCAAATGGGAGAGCGAGACGATGAAACTAGGCGATCTGATCGATGAAACCCTAAGCGAAATCGCTAGAGGTGTCCGAGCAGCCAAGGAGCGATCATGGGAAGTCCTCGCAATAGCCCCCGGTCGCATCAACGGCCAACAGACTACAGAGATCACCTACATCGATTTCGACGTTTCCCTTGTAGTCTCCGAAGGGGGAGAGCTCGCTTCGTCTAAGGATGGCCGTTTGGGAGGAGGGCTGACGGTAGCGTCTATTATGAAGTTCGATGGTTCGGGCGGTTCTACCGAGGCATCCAAAAGCAGCGCATCGTCGCAGTTGACACACCGCGTCTCCTTCAAAGTGCCTGTCTGCATGGGCGCTACCTTCAGCGCCAAATAGAATAGGGCCGACGGATCGCTCCGCCGGCCCTTCTGTTTCAGCGATCAGTCGCCGGATTATTCAGCCGCGATCGGCGCCTCGGTTTCCGGGCCGCGGGCCAGGTTGCGCAGGACGTAGGGCATGACGCCGCCGGCCAGCAGATAGTCCATCTCGGTCTGGTTATCGATGCGGCAGCGGACCGGGAAGCGGGCCATCTTGCCGTCCGACGGGCGGAACAGTTCGACCCACAGGTCCTGACGCGGACGCAGCTTGCCGACATTGGCGTCGGACAGGCCGCGGATGGTGACGATCTCCTCGCCGGTCAGGCCCAGCTTCTGCCAGCCGTCCTGTTTGAACTGAAGCGGCACGACGCCCATGCCGACCAGGTTGGAGCGGTGGATGCGTTCGAAGCTTTCGGCGATGACGGCGCGAACGCCCAGCAGGCGCGTGCCCTTGGCCGCCCAGTCGCGCGACGAACCGGTGCCGTATTCCTTGCCGGCGAAGACGACCAGCGGCCGGCCTTCCGACTGGTAGCGCATGGCGGCGTCATAGATCGACATGGTGTCGTTCGACGGGAAATGCTTCGTGACGCCGCCTTCGATCTCGGGCGTGATCCGGTTCTTGATGCGGATATTGGCGAAGGTGCCGCGCATCATGACTTCGTGGTTGCCGCGGCGGGCGCCGTAGCTGTTGAACTCGGCCGCCTCGACGCCGTGGTGGGTCAGATAGACGCCGGCGGGCGAGGTCTTCTTGATCGAACCGGCCGGGCTGATGTGGTCGGTGGTGATCGAGTCGCCGAAGATGGCCAGGACGCGCGCCTCGACGACGTCCTGAACCGGGGTCAGGTCCATGGACAGGCCTTCGAAGTAGGGCGGGTTGGCGACATAGGTGGAGGCGTCGTCCCACTCATAGGTCTGGCCGCCGGCGACCTTGATCGCCTGCCAGTGCTTGTCGCCCTTGAACACGTCCTTGTAGCGTTTGGCGAACATGGCCGGGGTGACCGACTTCTTCTGGATGTCGGCGATCTCCTGCGAGGTCGGCCAGATGTCCTTCAGGAAGACGTCATTGCCCTTCTTGTCCTGGCCGATCGGATCCTTGGTGATGTCGATCCGCATCGAGCCGGCGATGGCGTAGGCCACGACCAGCGGCGGCGAGGCCAGATAGTTGGCCTGGACGTCCGGGTTCACCCGGCCTTCGAAGTTGCGGTTGCCCGACAGGACCGAGGTCGCGACCAGGGCGTTGTCGTTGATCGCCTTCGAGATCGCCGGATCCAGCGGGCCCGAGTTGCCGATGCAGGTGGTGCAGCCGTAGCCGACCAGGTTGAAGCCCAGAGCGTCCAGGTCCTTTTGCAGGCCGGCGTCGGTCAGATAGTCGGTGACGACCTGCGAGCCGGGGGCCAGCGAGGTCTTGACCCAGGGCTTGGCCTTCAGGCCCAGCGCATGGGCCTTGCGCGCCACCAGGCCCGCGGCGATCAGGACCGACGGGTTGGAGGTGTTGGTGCAGGAGGTGATGGCGGCGATGACGACGTCGCCGTCGCCGACCGTGAACTTCTCACCCTCGACGGCCGCGCGCGGGGCGTCGGTCGGACGGGCGAAGACGTCGACCAGGGCGGTTTCGAAGGCCGGGGCGGCGGTGGTCAGTTCGACGCGGTCCTGCGGACGCTTCGGTCCGGCCAGCGACGGCACGACGGTGGCCAGGTCCAGTTCCAGCACGTCGGTGAAGACCGGGTCTTCCGAGGTCTCGTCGATCCACAGGCCCTGGGCCTTGGCGTAGGCTTCGACCAGGGCGACGCGCGCCTTGTCGCGGCCCGTGGCGGTCAGATAGCCGATGGTGGCGGCCGAGACGGGGAAGAAGCCGCAGGTGGCGCCGTATTCCGGGGCCATGTTGGCGATGGTCGCCTGGTCCTCAATGGTCATGTTCGGCAGGGCGTCGCCGAAGAACTCCACGAACTTGCCGACCACGCCCTTCTTGCGCAGCATCTGGGTGACGGTCAGCACCAGGTCGGTGGCGGTCGTGCCTTCCGGCAGACGGCCGGTCAGTTTGAAGCCGATGACCTCGGGGATCAGCATCGGGATCGGCTGGCCCAGCATGGCGGCCTCGGCCTCGATGCCGCCGACGCCCCAGCCCAGGACGGCCAGGCCGTTGATCATGGTGGTGTGGCTGTCGGTGCCGACGACAGTGTCGGGATAGGCGACGGTCTTCTTGCCTTCGTCCAGGGTCCAGACGGTCTGGGCCAGGTTCTCCAGGTTCACCTGGTGGCAGATGCCGGTGCCGGGGGGCACGACGCGGAAGTTGTTGAAGGCCGACGAACCCCAGCGCAGGAAGTTGTAGCGCTCGATGTTGCGCTCATATTCGCGCTCGACGTTCTGACCGAAGGCCTTGGCCGTGCCGAAGTGATCGACCATGACCGAGTGGTCGATGACCAGATCGACCGGGACCAGCGGATTGATCTTGGCGGCGTCGGCGCCCAGGGCGCTCATGGCGTCGCGCATGGCTGCCAGGTCGACCACGGCGGGCACGCCGGTGAAGTCCTGCATCAGGACGCGGGCGGGGCGGAAGGCGATCTCGTGCTCGACCGAGCCCTTGTTCTCGACCCAGGCGGCGACGGCCTTCAGGTCGTCCTGCGTCACCGAGACGCCGTCTTCGTTGCGCAGCAGGTTCTCCAGCAGCACCTTCATCGAGCGCGGCAGACGGGAAATCCCGGTCAGACCCGCTTCCTCGGCGGCCGGAAGGCTGTAATAGGCGTATTTCTTGCGCCCGACGGAAAGGTCCTGGCGGGTGTTGAAGCTGTCGGTGGACGGCATGGAGAGTTTTCCTCTGGTCAGCGCCGCCCGACAATCCGGTTGCGCCTTCGCGCGGCAGACGCAGCGGCTCACAGGGCCCCTGCGCGCGCGGCGAAAGCCTGCTGCGGCAATCGTGCCTATAGTCCGCTCATCGCGCACCGTCCATGTGTCCACACCCTTGATGCGGACATTGAGAAAGGTTCTCAAAACAAAGGCATTCTTCTCCCTCTCGTATTTCTCCCTCCCCTTCATGGGGAGGGACGATCGCGCAGCGATCAGGGTGGGGCCGTCAGGATCGCATCGGCGGACACGCCCCCACCCGGGCTCGGCTGACGCCTCGCCGTCCCTCCCCATAAAGGGGAGGGAGATTTTCCAATGATCCACACCCTTTCGATCTCCGACCTGACCGTCTCACGCGGCGAGCGCCTCCTATTCCAGGGGCTCGACCTGCGCATCCAAGCCGGGGAAGCCGTGGTGCTGACGGGCGCCAACGGCGCGGGCAAGACCAGTCTGCTGCGAACGATCGCCGGCCTGTTGCGGCCGGATGCGGGAGAGGTCGCCTTCCACGACGGCGACGGCAATCCGCTGGACGAGCGGCTGGCGCGCGGCCGCGAAACCCATTTCCTCGGCCATCAGGACGGACTGAAGACCAGCCGAACGGCGCGCGAAGAACTGGGCTTCCAGTGCGACTGGCTGGGCCATGTCCAATGCGGCATGGACGATGCGGTCGAAGCTTTCGGCCTGAAGCCTATGCTCGATCTCGAGGTGCGACGTCTATCCTCCGGCCAGCGCCGACGCCTGGCCATGGGCCGGCTGGTCGGATCGCCGCGCGCCCTGTGGCTGCTGGACGAGCCGATGGCCCCGCTGGACGCCCGTTGGCGCGCCGTCTTCGCCGACCAGATGCGCCGCCATCTCGACGCGGACGGCCTGATCCTCGCCGCCGTCCACGACCCCCTGCCCCTCCCGGCCCGCAGCCTGGACCTGGGAGGCCTGACGTGAGCCGTCAGATAGACGCCGAACCCCGCCCGCCCGGCCTGCGCGGCGCGACGCGCGTGCTGCTGGAGCGGGAGCTGGACCTGGCCTGGAGCGGCGGGGGCGGCCCCCTGCTGGCCTGCGGCTTCTTCGCCTGTCTGACCGCCGTCCTGCCCCTGGCTGTCGGGGGCGATCCGCGCACGCTTTCGCCCGTGGCGGGAGGGATCGCCTGGCTGGCCCTGGCCCTGGCCTCGCTGCTGTCGCTGGAGCGGCTGTTCGAGCGGGATCTGGAGGACGGGGCGCTGGACCTGTTGGCCCTTGGCCATCTGCCGCTGGAATCGGTCGTTCTGATCAAGGCCCTGGCCCAGTGGATCGCCGTCGGCCTGCCCCTGGCCCTCACCGCCCCGGTCGCGGCCCTGGCCCTGGGCCTGCCGCCGGCCCTGGTCCCGCTCACCGCCTTGTCGGCCCTGATCGGCGGGGCGGGCTTCGCCTGCACCGGAACCCTGGGCGCCGCCCTGGCCCTTGGGGCGAAGCGGGGCGGGCTGTTGATCGCCGTCGTGGTCCTGCCCCTGTTTATCCCCCCGGTCGTCTTCGGCGCCGGGGCGCTGGAACGCGCCGCCTCGGGCCAGTCGCCCGCCCCGGCCCTGGCCTTCCTGGGCGCCTATGTCCTGTTCGCCGGCGTCATCGCCGCCTTCGCCGGGGCGGCGGCGGTCAGGAACGCCCAGGGATGACGGAGGTGATCCGCCGCTTGCCCGCCGTCGCGACCCCGCGTAATCGCTGACGCCATGTTCGGCCTGTCCAACCCGCAGCGTTTCATGGCCTTCACCGGCCCCCTGACGCCCTTGCTCTGGGCGGTCGCGGCCGTGCTGCTGGCGGTCGGGACCTGGCTCAGCTTCACCGTCCCTGCCGACTATCAGCAGGGCGACACGGTGCGGATCATGTTCGTCCATGTGCCCGCCGCCGTCTGGGGTCTGGGCGCCTATTCGGCCCTGGGCGTCTCCAGCTTCTTCGCCCTGGTGTTCCGCCACGCCCTGGCCGACGCCGCCGCCCGCGCCGCCGCCCTGCCCGGCGCCGCCTTCACGGCCCTGGCCCTGTTCACCGGCTCGCTGTGGGGCCAACCGATGTGGGGGACATGGTGGGTGTGGGACGCGCGCCTGACCAGCGTGCTGGTCCTGTTTCTCTTCTACCTCGGCTATATGGCGCTGCGGGCCTCGATCGACGACGAGCAGAAGGGCGCCCGCGCCGCCGCCGTCTTGGGCCTGGTCGGCCTGATCAACCTGCCCATCGTCAAATTCTCGGTCGACTGGTGGAACACCCTGCACCAGCCGGCCAGCTTCCTGACCCCCGGATCCTCGGGCCTGGACCCGGTCTATCTGCCGCCCTTCCTGACCATGCTGGCGGCCTATGGCGTGCTGTTTTCGGCCCTGTGGCTGACGGCGATCCGCACCGAGGTCCGCCGTCGCCGCGTCCTGACCCTGCGCGCCCGAAAGGCGCTGGAGGCGTAAGATGCTCGACCTCGACATGACCCCCTACGCCGCCTTCGTCTGGCCCGCCTGGGGCGTCAGCACCCTGGTGCTGGCGGCCCTGGTCGCCCGCGCCGTCATCGCCTCCCGCAAATGGAAGCGCGAACTCGAGCGTCTGGAAAAAGACCAGAGCGCGACATCAGACGCCGCAGACTCCAATCGCCCTCAAGTAGCGCAAAGCGCGGTAGGGCCAAAAGAATGAACCGCTGGCTGGCCCTCCTGCCCCTGGTGGTGCTCAGCGCGCTCGCCGCCCTGTTCATCGGCTGGTCGCTGAAACGCGATCCGGCCTTCAAGCCCGACGCCATGGTCGGCCAGCCCATCCCCGAAACGGTTCTGCCCATGCTGACCGGCGATACCGCCGGACCCGGCAATCTGGACCTGAAGACAGCGGGCGTGGGCCGGCCCATGCTGGTCAATGTCTTCGCCTCCTGGTGCGCCCCCTGCCGGATCGAACACCCCAAGCTGCTGGCGTTGAAGGCGCGGGGGATCGCCGTCGTCGGCGTGGCCTACAAGGACGAGCCGGTCGCCACCCGCGCCTTCCTGGACGAGCTGGGCGCCCCCTATTCCATGGTTCTGGTGGACCGCGAGGGTCGGGCCGGTCTGGACCTGGGCATATCCGGCGTGCCCGAGACCTTCGCCGTCGACGCCATGGGCCGGATCACCGCCAAACAGTCCGGTCCCCTGCTGAACGACGCCGACATCGAACGACTCGTCGCCTCCATGCAGGCCCCGCCGAGACCCCTGCCGAACGAAAAAGCGCGTTAACCCTCTTTCGAGAGGCCTTGTTAACGATTGATCGCTCCGGATGCGTTAACGATTGGGCATGAGCGCGATTCGCCCCGGTTTGCCGCAGTCCCTGCCCACGTCCGTGGGCGAGGCTCCGTCTGCGCGAAACGCCCAGGCCGCCTTCTTCCGCGCCGCGATGAATCAGGTCCAGGCGGCCCAGGTTCAAACCACACCGATTCAGGCCCAGGCGCCGGTGGCCACTGCGACCCGCCCGATTGCGCCGCCGCCGGCAGCCGATGGGGAAACGCCCCGGATCATGCGCCCGGGCACCTATCTCGACATCAAGGTCTGATCAGTTCCAGCCCTTGCTGGCGATATATTGCTGCAGCAGATCGATCCGCGTCGCATCCGACGGGTGGGTCGAGGCGAACTGCGGGACGCTGGCCTGGCGTTGCGCCGCCATCAGTCGCCACAGGGCGACGGCTTGTGAGGGCCTGAACCCCGCCGCCGCCATATAGTCCACGCCCAGCCGGTCGGCCTCCAGCTCATCGCGCCGCGAATAGGGCAGCAGCAGTCCGTACTGGGCCGCCAGACCGCCATAGGCGTTGACCGCATCGCCATAGCGTCCCGCCGCACCGCCCACGGCCGCCAGACCGACAGCGGTCAGCGATTGGCTCGAGGCGCGCTCGGCCGCGTGGTTGGCGACGACATGGCCGATCTCATGACCGATGACGCTGGCCAGCTGGTCGTCGTTCTGGACCAGGGCCAGCAGGCTGTCGGTCACGCCGATCTGGCCGGACGGGAGGACGAAGGCGTTGGGGCTCTTCTCGCTGAAGACGGCGTAGTCCCAGGTCCGGCCGCCCAGGCCCGCCGCCTGCACCAGCCGCCCGCCGACACGCCGTATCCGATCAACCTGGGCGCCGGAGGTCTGGACGCCCGGCTTGGCGATGGCCTCGCGCCAGGCGGCGGTCGATTGCTGCGACAGGGCGGCGTTGTCCACCAGCAGCAGCTGATTGCGCCCCAGCGCCTCGTTATAGGCGCAGGCGGACAGGGCCGAGGCCGCAACGGCGGCGACGGCCAGGACACGGAAGGGGCGACGAACAGGGATCACAGGCGGCCTCGTGCACGATTTGCGGAACAGCCAAGCAAATCCCGCAGCCCGCGTCGAGGTTCCAGTCGAGGTTCCCGCTCAATCCTTTGGCGTCGCGCCCAGCAGTTTGCGACAGGCTTCCGCCTCGGCCGCTAGCGCCGCGCGCCTGGCTACGCCGAAACCGTCCAGGGTGCGATACGGCATGGCCAGCCGCACATTCTCCCTCAGCCGGCCCCGATTGCGCTCCAGAAAGCCCCAGTAAAGTCGGTTGAAGGGGCAGGCCGCGTCGCCGCTCTTGCTCTTCACGTCATAGCGGCAGCCGCCGCAGTAATCGCTCATCCGGTCGATATAGGCCCCTGACGCCGCATAAGGTTTGGACCCCACGATTCCGCCGTCGGCGAACAGGGCCATGCCCCGCGTATTGGGCATCTCCACCCACTCATAGGCGTCGGCGTAGACGGCCATGTACCAATCGTCCACGGCGTCGGGATGGACACCCAGCAACAGGGCCAGGTTTCCCGTCACCATCAGCCGCTGGATATGGTGGGCGTAGGCGTTGTCATGCGTCGTCTTCACCGCATCGGCGACGCAGGCCATGTCCGTCTCGCCGGACCAGTAGAACCACGGCAGGGTCCGGTCCGCGTCCAGGAAGTTCCTGAGCCGATACTCCGGCGCCTTCAGCCAGTAGATCCCGCGAACGAACTCCCGCCAGCCCAGGATCTGGCGGATGAAGCCCTCGACGGCGTTCAGGGGCGCGCGGCCGGCGCGATAGACCGCCTCGGCCCGGCGGCAAACGTCCAGCGGATCGAGCAGGCCCAGATTCAGCGAGGTCGAGATCAGCCCGTGCCACATCCACGGCTGATCCTCCGCCATGGCGTCCTGCCAGTCGCCAAACGACGGCAGGATCGCCTCCAGGAAATGCGCCAGCACCGCCTCGGCCTCCGCCGCCGTCGTCGGCCAGCCGAAGGCCTCCAGCGACCCGAAATGGTCCCCAAACAGCCGCTCGACATCGGCGATGGCGTCCTGCGCAGTCGGGTTCGGCGGAATGCGCATCCGCGACGGCGGCGTCATGCCGCGCGGCAGTTTCTTGCGGTTCTCGGCGTCATAGTTCCAGCGCCCGCCCTCCGGCTGCGCGCCGTCCATCAGCAGGCCGGTCTCGCGCCGCATCTCGCGATAGAAGAACTCCATCCGCAGCTGCGACTTGCCCGAGGCCCAGCGCCGGAACCGGTCGTGCGAACAGACGAAACGTCGATCCTCGCGGATTTCAACCGGCAGGCTCGCCCCTTCCGCAAAGGCCGCCAGATGCTCAGCCAGCCGCCATTCGCCGCATTCGGTCAGAACGACCCGCCCATAGTCGCCGGCGTCCAGAGCCCGAGCCAGTTCCCCGGTGATCGAACCGCTGTTCTCAGGATCGTCGATCCGCACATAGCGCACCCGCACGCCCCGCGCCGCCAGCCGCTCTGCATGGCCGCGCATGGCCGCGAAGGTCAGGGCGATCTTCTGCTTGTGATGGCGGACATAGGCCGCCTCGTCGCGCACCTCGGCCATCAGGACCGCATCGACCCCGGGCTCAAGCCCCTCCAGCGCCGACAGGCCATCGGACAGCTGGTCGCCCAGCACCAGCCGCAGCATGGCCATGGCTCACCCCGCCTTGCGGGCCAGGGCCTGAAGCCGGGGTCGCACCTTCAAAAACACCCGATAGGCGGCTTCTAGCCCCGCCAGCACTGCGGGCGCGCGCGCCGCCAGCCCGAGGGGCCGCAGCAGGGGAATGGCCCGCCACATGGCGGCAAAGGCGGCCGCTCCGGACAACAGCCGCCCGTCCTCGCTGGCGTGGAACCGGGCGAGCAGGGCGTCGCGATCCAGGGGACAGGACGCGTCATCGCCTGAGGCCACATCGACGAACTGGATCGCGTCCCGGCGATCCAGCCGCCGCATCAAGGCGATCTCACGGCGGCACAGGGGGCAGCCGCCGTCGTACCAGACGAGCAGCGGGGCCTTGGTCGGGGCTAGGGTCGGGGTTGGGGGCAAGGAAAGGCTCCAGTCATCAACGACGACGGCCTTCCGGGCACGCAGCGCGCAGTCGCAATCCTATACGCAAATTTCTATAACCTGGATCAGACGCCGCCCAGATCGATGACCGATGGCCGATATCCGATGGATGCCGAAATGACCGGCCGCCCCGTGTTGCCGCCCTTCGCCCGCGTGTTGGGCTTCGCCGGACTTCTGCCCCAAGCGGCGGCGGTCGCGGTCCTGATCCTCGGCGGGCCGGACGTCCGGTTCGCGGCCCTCAGCCTCGCCTACGCCTACGCTGCCCTGATCTTCAGCTTCCTGGGCGGGGTCTGGTGGGGTCTGGCCGCCATGGCGCGTGGTGGGGCGACGCGGCCCTGGCGACGGCCTGGCCCTGGGCGACCGGCCAGACCTGGCCCGGCCCATCCCTGATCATCCTGGGAGTTCTCATCGCCGCCAGCCTGAGCGTCGATCTCCGGCTCAAGGCCGCCGGCATGACGCCCCAAGGATGGCTGGCTCTCCGCGCGCCCCCGTCGCTCGGACTGGGCCTCCTGACCCTCGCCGCCGGGTTGATCTAGGGCAAAAAAATCGGGGCCTGCCGAGAACGACAGGCCCCTGATTTTGTCAGTCTCGACTTGGAGCGGGCGAAGAGATTCGAACTCTCGACCCCAACCTTGGCAATCGAAAAACAGCGTTTTCTCTACAGTTTCTAATCACCGCCGATTCTACGATAACCGGCCGATATCGTTGCGCTAATATACAACATACCCCACCCTCCCCTTCGCCCGGATATCCGGCGAATACCCCTTCTGCTGCTTCCCATGTGCTTCCCAGAGCCCCGCCTCAAAAATTGGGAAGCACTTCGGAGAACATCAGTCATTGAAAGAAGCGGGACATGGGAAAGCTCACCAAACGGATCATTGAGGCGCTCGACGCCAAAGGCGGCCCAGACATCTTCGAATGGGACAGCGAGTTGCGGGGCTTCGGCGTCCGCGCCAGGGCGACGGGCTCCAAGACCTATCTCGTCCAGTACCGAAACACCGAAGGCCGGACGCGAAGGCTCGTCCTGGGCAAACACGGCGCATTGACCGTCCACCAGGCCCGCGACCTCGCCCGCCAGAAACTCGCCGCCGTCGCGCGCGGCGAAGACCCGTCGGAGGAACGGCGCGCCATGCGCAACGGCCTCACGGTGGGCGAGCTTTGCGACTGGTATCTGGAACACGCCCGGTCGGGCCGTATCCTTGGACGGCGGCGGCGCCCCATCAAGCCCGCCACCTTGGACATGGATCAGAGTCGGATCGACACCCACATCCGCCCGCTCCTAGGCTCGCGCTCCATCAAAGGACTGACCGCTCTCAAGGTCCGACGGAAACGGCGAGCTCGGCGCGGCCCGCCATCCGGTGAACGGCAGGCCCTAATTCAGGCCATCGCCGAACTTCCACCCGAGGCGCGAGATGTATTTCTTCTCCATCGCATGGCGGGCCTGCGATACGATGAGATTGGGCTGCACTTGAATATGTCGCCCGTCGCCGTGCAGGCGCACCTCGCTGAGGCCTTGGCCCTACTGAACCGCTCTTTGGCTGGCATCGCAGACACCTGACCAGAGAACGGCCGAACGCCTTCAGACGGGCCGCCAACGCGCCTCTGACCTCGCCGTCAAACCTGTGAGCTTTCTGTTTGCACGCTCGTCAGCGCGCGCGCAAAATCACACCAACGCAATGGAGTTACGCCGTGACTTTATACGATGCGATATTTTGCGCTTCCCACTGCTTCCCATTTGCTTCCCAGAGGGTCGCTCGGGTGACTGGGAAGCAGTTTGGGACCCCGGAGGGGAAGGCTAACTGCTTGTCTACCTTGGTCTCGACTGGAGCGGGCGAAGAGATTCGAACTCTCGACCCCAACCTTGGCAATGTTGGGGATCAGCATTTCCGGGCTTTTCAGGACGTTCCAAAAATCAGCCTTGTATGTTGTTTTGCATAAGTTTTCTTTTTTATCCGGTTACGGAGCGTTTCGCCCGGTTTCACTTGAGTTGGTAGCGGAGTGGTAGCGGTGGCTCGGAAATGAGCGTATATTTCTATCGCCATGACGAAGCAAAAACTCACCAAGCGCGTGGTTGAGAGCGCGCCCGTTCCGGAGACCGGCGAGGGTCGAATCTGGGACAGCGAGATCGCAGGCTTCTGCCTCCGGATCTATCCCGGGACCGAAACCCGACAGGGCCATGCCGCCAAGCCTGTCCGAAGGATGTTCGCCATCAAGTATCGGGTCCGCGGGATTCAGCGCTGGCTGACGCTCGGCGAGCATGGGGATGGGCCGGACAAGCTCACGGCGGATCGGGCACGCAAGGAGGCGGCGTCGGTGGTGGTCGATGCGCGGCGCGGCATAGATCCCGGCGAAGCCCGCAGGCGCATCGAGGGTCTCACCGTCAAAGGCCTGGTCGAGTTGTATCTGGAGAAGGGGCCGGACGACAAACCCACCAAACGGGATTCGTCATGGGCCATGGACCGGACCAACCTCGAGCGCCATGTCGTCCCCCTGCTTGGCAAGATGGCGCTTGATACGGTCACCCGCGACCACATCACCGGGATGATCCGATCAATCACGGCCGGGAAGACGGCCAAGGATGTGAAGACCAAATTTCGAGGTCGTTCCATCGTGAAGGGTGGCGCCGGGATCGCTGACCGGACCCATTCCACCCTGCGGGCGACCTTCAACTGGGCGATCGACAAGGGGCATTTCGCCGGGCCGAACCCCTGCGCCAAGGTCGAGCGCAAGCTCCGGCCGGCGGTCGAACGCTTTCTGTCAGAGGCCCAGGCCCAAGACCTGATCGCCGCCCTCGACGCCCTGGAAGCGGATGCGACGATTTCGGAGCGGCAGGGCGCGGTCTATCGCCTTCTTCTGCTGACCGGCGCGCGGCGCAACGAGATCGCGGGCCTGCGCTGGACGGAGGTCGATTTCGACCGGCGCCGGCTCGTGCTGCCGCCGAGCCGCACCAAGGCCGGCGGTCGCACGGGGGATCGTCGGATCTCGCTCAACGACATGGCCTTCGGAATCCTGCAGCGTCTCTACAAGACCCGTGGTCGAAGCCATTTCGTCTTCCCGGCCACCAAGGGCGACAACGGATATGCGACCTCCGAGTCCAAGATCTGGCGCGACAAGGTGCTCCCCAAAGCCAAGCTGGAAGGCGTCCGCATCCACGACCTGCGCCACAGTTTCGCAAGCTTCGCCCTGGCCGACGGGGCCAGCCTCCCGATGATCGGAAAGGCGCTGGGACACGCCAACAGTCGCGCCACCCGACCGGCTTGCCCGCCCTGATCGGTCTCATCAGGGCGCCACGCACCAAAACGACGGGGGACCCGATTTCAATCCCCTACCGGCACGGCATCCTGCATGGTCGTGATAGCGGCTACGGGAACCGGATCGCCTGCGCCAAGGCCTGGCACCTGTTCCAGGCCTGGGTCGATTGGGCTCAAGAGAAGGCCGCCGAGCCGGACCGGATCGCGGTCCAGAAGCGCAAGGCCTCACAGTCATTTGGCGATATTATCGACGAGGCCGTATCAAGCGCGGCGCGTCGAGACGCGGAGAAAAAGGCGCTCGACGCCTGGACGGCCCGAGACCTCCCCGGCCTGCCAGATAGTCTCGAACCCGGCTCGCCAGAGGAAGCGCTTCACGACTATCTAGTCGGCTGGAGCACTAGCAACTTCATGCTGATGGGGAGCCGATCGATCAATGTCGTCGGCAAGAGCGCCGGAAAGCTCGCCTACGAAGCCCGTCGCGACGCGCGCGGGCTTAGGCTGACGGATTTCCGTATCCAACGCTTCGAGGACACGACCCCAAGCAGCTCGCGTGCGGAAACAATGCTTACGTTCGAAACCTCAACGGGGCGAAGGGAGATGCAGCTCTCGATCGGGGTCATGCTCGACCTCGGCAAGGACGGCATTCACCTGCGCGGCCCCATGGCGCGGTGGCAAGTCATGGGCCACGCCTTGCAAGAGGCCCGCAGGCGTTTGGGTGAAGCTGGCGACCAAGAATCAGTGATGCCATGACGTGAGATGCCTGGCGCAGCGAAAGACATCTGGGCGTCGGGCGCGATCAGCCCATGCTGATGCTGGCCCGCTGATCCTGGAGGCGATCGAACGCGTTGCGGATCGCCAGGGAGAGATTGATGCGCAGGCGCGTCACCGCATTGTCGCGGCCATCGAGATAGTCTCGTTCAAGGCGGCGTAACTGGTCGGCGGCCCGCGCATCGCTGAAGACGTCGAGACTGTCGAGTTCCTCGTGAACCGCGACGATCTGCGCGGTCGAGCCCCGGCCGACGATGCGGAAGTCGGGGCTCGCGGGCAGTCCGCCGGAGACGGGTGAGAACACCTTGATCGTTTCCCGCCCCTTGTTCTCCGTGGTGACGAAACTGTGGTCCGCGATGTCGATGATGAAATCGCCGGTCAGCGCGGTCGCAGGCTGATACAGGCCCGACCGGTTCCGGAGCCTTTCATGGAGCCAGTAGTCCTGATCAGTATCGATCGGCGCTTCGCCCGGATGATCGACCCACGGCCTGTAGCCGGACCGAGGATTGAGCGGCGCGTGAATATAGGCCCCAAGGTTCGACGGCAGCTTGCCATAGCTCGCGTCGAACTGGTCCGCGAACGCGCCGGCCAGCCGGCCGGCGACCAGGAGCTCGAGACCGCTCAGGTGAAGCGCTCCGATCAGCGCGGCATGCGCCAGCCCGACGCCGTCGTAGACCCGCGCGCCCGCCTTGCCCGAAATGCTGTCCCGCGCTCTGGGCGCGAGTCCCTGATCGTGGAGCAGCGCGAAATTGCGCGGCGTAATATCCGCCGCCAACGCCACTTCGCGCGAGGTCAGTAAGTCCTGTGTCGATCTCGAAGGGCGGCCCATGTAAACTGTCACTCTCTAGAAGTTTTAACTTCCACGAAGTGGATGTTTCCGTCAAGGGCTTGCTCCCATCCCACGTGCGGGGCCAGAACTGCGGCTGTGCGCAGCGTTCAGATGTAGTGCTTGAAGGGCAAGGGCGGCAGGTTGGCGATTGGCGCGGCGGTCAGGATTTCGCCGACGTCGTCTGCAAACCTCAAGGTCACCGGCGTGCCGTCCCCGTAGATGCAGGCGTTGAAGTTTAGCTTGGTGAGACCGAGGACGTCCTGCATGACCTGGGTCAGATCCGCGTCGCCCTTGGTCACTTCGATAGACAGCGGGTTGGGCGCTTCGCGCCCGGGATAGGTCTGGAGATCGGGCACGAAGCCGACGGTCCACAAATAGCCCTTGCGCGGGCTGACCGTCAGAGCCGTTCCCCGCAGGACAGGGCTCCGTCCCTGACGGAAGAGTTTGATCTCGCGCGTCGTCTGAATCCGTACGCCGACGAGCCGTGTGTCAGGTCCCACGGCGCTGGAAAAGCCCCGCCATTCAGCCTCGTTGAAATGCTGCTTGGCGTGAATGAAGAGCTCCTTGGGCGGGCGGCCGTGCTTGGCGATGTAGGCCTCGACCACTAGGCCGGCGATCTCCTTCGCCTTTGCCTCATCGAGGTGGAACTCGGACGTCGTCAGCGAATACCAGGGGCCCACGGCACCCTTGAACACGACGCCGTCTCCGGATCCGAGAAACATCTGGGCGCCGCAGCAGGCGTTCCCTGGCGATCCGGCGGTATCGGTCTTCTTGAAGACGAGACCGATGTAGCAGACGTCCTCTCTGACACCCGCTAATGCCCAGGGACGCCCCCCGGCCTTGAAGAAGGCTGTGGTCGACAGGTTCCAGGCGATATTGGCGGGATCCTGCAGCATCCGCGGCTTGCCGCCGAGCGCATTGACGCCCTCCGGATCGATCGTCGATTCCCGGACGATCTGAAGAACCACCTTCTGATCGAGCAGCCGCGCCTTGAGCTGGTTGTGGAAATCGACCTCGTACCGGTAGGGCTCGGCGGCGGCGTTGTCCTCTGCGAACATCGACGGCGCCTGCACAAAGCTCCTCGCCGTACGGGCGGAGAACCTCTGGCTGGTTCGGGTCCGTTCGGGCAAGGGAACGATCGACTTCGGCCGACAGAAACGGTGTACGTCGTCCGGTATCACGACAAACCAGACCGCCGGAACGCTGTCCTCCTCGCGGAGGAACTTGCGAATGGCCTGGTCGAAGAGATCGACGGTCTTGTACACGCGCTCGTGGCCGTCCGGGATCCGGACTGTGCTCGACAAGGCCGCCGCTGAAATCGAGATGGTCGCGACGGGGTTGGCGGGCCATTTGGTCTTGAAGGCTGCTTCGAAGCCCGGAAACGCAAGGTGATGCTGCTCCGCCTTTTCGATCACGTCCTTGGTGAAGAACCATGCGACCGAGTTGTCGGCCATCTCGAACGCGGACAATCCCTTGGCCGCCATGGCGTTGTTCCAGGATTGCCGCAGGAGATTGACGACCATGCGCCGGGCGTCCGCGCGTTTGACGCCGGGCATCGCCGCCGGCATCCCGGCTAACATGTCTTCCAGCGGCAAGGTGTAGCGACGCTCGATGACCTGTTCCGGCAGCGCGAGCTTCAGGTCCACTTCCGTGCCGAACGTCCCCACCAGCCTGAAGTATTTGAACCAGGGGAGACGGGTTCCGGACATGACGCCCGAGACCGCCGTCTCGGCGACGCCGAGCGAGAAAAGGGACACTTTGGGAGGCAGCGCGGCAATCGGGAGCCAGTTCGAGTACAGCTGCTCGGGCTCGATCCGGGGCATTTGATCGGCGTCGGACCGTCGGAGGCACCAGGCTGCGACGTCAGCCGGAGCGATTGCACCCTTCGGCACGCCGTCACGCTCAAGGACCTGAAAGACTCTCGCCAGGGCGGGAGCCCACCCGGCCTTGAAGTCGATGACGTTCTTGCGGGCGATATTGGCTTTGAAGTCCGAAAAGGGGACATCGTCCACCCTGACCGGCAGGAGGAAATTGGCGATCTTGTCGCTGCGCTCCACCGTGACGGCGAGGTGGATTTCGTCTTTCACGCCCTCCTTGTTCAAGGCGGCGGCGGAAACGACGAGGATGAATTTCGCCGTGTGATGGCGAATGGCGTCTTCGATGTCGTCCCAGAACAGCTCACCACCGATCAACTTGGTGACATCCGACCAGACTTCATAACCGGCGCTGGCGAGTTGAACGCCGAGCCATCGGACGAAATCGTTCTCCTCCGGATTGGCATGGCTGATGAAGACGAGGCGACGGCCGAGTCCGGCGGGCGTTTGAGGCGATGGCGAGGTCACGGATGATGGAATCACTCAGGAACCATAGCGTGATTTCCAAAACTCTTCCTGTTTTGTTCCGCCGCGCTGTTTGTTGATCCGTCGCACGCTTCGCCGTCGCGATCTCGCTAGAGGTTGTAGACGGCCTTGAGCCGCGCGACGAGTCGCCCCGCGTCAGGCGGCGTGAGTTTCAGCGCCTTACCGTATTGACCCAGCCCGGAGGCGGTGAAGATCGCCGGCGCGGCCTGACCCAGCACCAGCATCCCCAGAGCGCCGGTCCCGATCGGACCCAGCGACAGCCAGCTGGACGCCGCCATGCCGGCGTGCGGCAGTTTGTGGATCGCCATGCGCAGAACCAGGATGACGAGGATGCTTAGCGCCAGAGGCACCGACAGCGCCCAAAGAGAGTAGCTGACCACCAGCACGGATAAGGCCGCGTTCGGGTCGGTCAGGTGGGGCGCGATCAGCCCGCCGGTGACGGCCGCGACCTCCGCGGCCACGACGGGCAACAGCCAGACCGCCGTCATCTGGTCGATGGAATGCTCCTGGCGTGTGAACATCATGACCCGCCGAGATACTCGCGATACAACCGATTTTCAGTTCATGGACTGACTAGCATGCGGCTCGCCTTCCAAGCCGACTTGTTTCGAGCGGCTGCTGATCCAACTCGCCGAGGCCATCTTCCACGTCGGCGGCGCCGACAAATACAATGAAGCAGTCATCTTCCCCGAATGTTGGGCCTGTCACGGTGGCTGTGAGGCATACCGCCTCGCATCGGAGCTTCTATGAAACGGATCATCCTGACGATCGCCGTCGCCTCCCTCGCGATCGGCGGCATCGCCGTCGCCCAGACCCGCGCACCGGCCCATCACCAAGCCCGGGCTGAAGCGGAGGAAGGCGATGAGGCCGACGAAGCCGAAGACAATGCGGCCCTCGCAGCTCGCGCGAAGCTCACGCTCGTCCAAGCCCAGGACATTGCTCTGCGGGCTCGCGCGGGAGAGGTGAAAGACCATGAGTTGGAGGCCGAACGTGGCGGCAGCGGCCTTCGCTATTCTTTCGACATCCTGAGCGGCGGCAAAACCTTCGAGGTCGGTGTCGACGCCGAGACGGGCGCAGTCCTCGAGAACGCCGAAGAAGGACCCAATCCGGACTGATACAGCTGCGTGTCGCAATGTCTCGTCGCGGTCTCAATAGCGGTTGGCGTCTCCTCCGAGACGCCAACCGGTCGATCCAGTCATTGGACCCCGACCCCGCCTGAAGCGTAAGCTGAGGCGAGGTGTTTCCACCCGGTCTAGCCCTGCCGGCAGCGGTCCAAGCGGAGCGTTAAAAGCCGCCTAGGGCTTTGATCGAGAGCACCGGGGGGGCGGATGCCGGGTCTAAACGCCCTGCCGACCAAGCCACTCATGAAGGCCGATAATGCAGAATCTCGACAGCAAATCAGCGATCAGCAAGGTCCCAGCCGTCACGGCCGGGTTCTGGCTGATCAAAATCCTGGCCACGACCCTGGGCGAGACCGGCGGCGACACCGTCAGCATGTCCATGAAGCTTGGATATCTTGCCGGCACCGGGATTTTTCTCACGGTGCTGGTCGCCCTGGTCTGGGCTCAGGTCAGAGCCAAACGCTTCCACCCGTTCCTCTACTGGGCGACGATCATCGCCTCCACGACGGCAGGGACGACCCTGGCGGACTTCGCCACACGGTCGCTGGGGATCGGCTACACGGGCGGTTCGGCCCTGTTACTGGCCGCTGTCCTGACTTCGCTGGCGCTCTGGCGGCTTTCGTTGGGTTCGATTTCGTCTGATCACATCGCGACCCCCAAGGCCGAGCTCTTCTACTGGATCACGATCACCCTGTCCCAGACGTTGGGCACGGCGCTCGGCGACTGGACAGCCGATACGGGCGGCCTCGGCTATGTCGGGGCGGCGGGTGTTTTCGGCGCCCTGCTGGTACTGGTCGCTGGGCTGGCCTTGTGGACCCGCGTCAATCGCGTCCTGCTCTTCTGGGCCGCCTTTATCCTCACCCGGCCGCTCGGCGCGGTGGTCGGAGATTTTCTAGACAAGCCTCTGGATCACGGTGGATTGGCATTCAGCCGCCCGTTGGCGTCAGCGGTTCTGACCGTCGCCATCCTCGCCCTCATCCTCCTCCTCCCTCAAAAGGCTGGTCGACATCCTGGGAGCGATCAGGGGCCATCGCCCCGCGCATAAATGCGCTCGCTTCGTTGCTGACGAACGTCCCGGTCGGCGTTCGCTGTCACTAAGCATGTCCTCGTGCGACGGTCGCGGAGCGGCGGCGACTGGTACGATGGCCGTCAGAAAATCGACCGCGGCCCTAGTGCTCGTCTCACGACGGCGAGAGAGGAATCCGCAAGGCGACGGCAAGGCCGGGGAGGCGGTTGGTGATGGACAGCGTACCGCCATGCAAGGATGCGATGGCGGCGACCATGGACAGCCCCAGGCCAGATCCATCGGTATGGCGGCTGCGGTCAAGCCTGTAAAAGCGTCGGGTCAGGTGCTTCAACTCTTCGGCTGGTGCACCCGGGCCATCGTCTTCGACCGAGAGCTCGGCGTCAGCACCTGCCCGTGCGACCAGGACCCGTAGCGTCTGTCCCGGCGCGCCATGGGTCAGCGCGTTGTCGACGAGACTGGCGATCACCTGGGCGAGCATGGTCGGATCGCCATTCACGCGGACGTCTTGACTGACGATCAGGGTCAGGCTCCAGCCCGCCTGATCCGCCGCCGGAAGGTAGGCGTCGACCACATCGGCGGCCACGGCGGCAAGATCGACGTCGGTGAACCGCCGACTAGCGCCGCCCTCGATTTGGGCCAGTCTCAGCAGGGCTCCGAAGATCTCAAGCAATCGGTCGGTCTCCAGAACCGCCTCTGTAATCAGTTCGTCGCGCTCTGTTTCCTCCGCGCTTTGGGCGTCCTCGAGCGTGTTGCGCAGCCTGGTCAGCGGGGTGCGCAGATCGTGGGCGACATCCGAGGAAACCTGCCTCAACGCTTCCATGGCGGCCTCGAGCCGTTCGAGCATCGCGTTCAAGGTGTCGGCGAGATCGTCGAACTCGAGCCCGATGCCCAGTGACGGCAGACGCTCGGAGAGGTCGCCGCTCATCACCCGTTCGGCGGCTTCTGTGACGCTCTTCAAGCGCCGCAAGAGCACGGCGCCGGCGGCGATGCCGCACAACAAGGCCAGAAGCACGAGAGCGACCCCGCCCCAGAGCGCCAGGCGATGCAGCCACTGGCGCAGTTCGGCCAGGGCGTAGGTATCGCGTCCCACGGCGATGAAGGTGCCGTCCCGCGCGCGCGCGGTCAGCACGATGACTTCGATCCGGTCACTTTCGACGTCGTCTTCCTTGGCGTCCACAGGCAGATGGATGCTCGCTACGCCTTTGATGCGTTCGACCGCGTCCGGAAGTCCGGCGCTCAGCCGATCGCCGCCGGGGGTGACGACCAGATAGCTGAACCGTTCGGGCTGGCCGCCCGAGACATGTTCGCGAAGCGACGCCACGAGGGCTGCGCCGCCCTCGGCATTGGCATCCGCGATCAGCACAGAGACCTGGTCGCGCAGCGCATCGCGGGCTGTCTCCTCGGCGAAGCGACCGACAGCGATATCGAGCACCAACAACAGCAGTCCGGTCCCGAGACCGAAAACAAGCGCGAAGAGAAGGGCCAGACGAACGCTGGTGGTCTGCCACAGACCGGCCGGGCCCCTACTCCGGTTCGTCAAGGACATAGCCAACGCCGCGCAACGTCCGGATCAACTCCACGTCGAAGCCTCGATCGACCTTGGAGCGCAAGCGGCTGACATGGGCATCGACGATATTGGTTCGGGGATCAAAATGGAATCCCCACAGGCTCTCCAGCAGCATGGTCCGGGTGACGGTCTCGCCGATGCGCCGCGCTAGGAACTCCAGCAACTTGTATTCCTGCGGGGTAAGTTCGATCCGTTTGCCAGCGCGGATCACCCGGCGGCGACGGGTGTCGATGACCAGATCTGCGAGGGCGATCGTCTCGCTCAGCCCGGACAACGGTGGCCGACGCACCAGGGCATTCAGGCGCGCGAGCAACTCGCTGAAGGCGAATGGTTTGACCAGATAGTCGTCGGCCCCGCCTTCGAGACCTGCGACACGGTCCTCGACCGAGCCGAGAGCGGTCAGGACGAGGACCGGGGCGACGACCCCTTCGCTGCGCAAAAGGGCCATGGCGTCGAGCCCGTTCAACCCCGGCAACATCCGATCCATGACGAGAACATCGTAGGCCCCGGCCATGCCCATCTGGACGCCCTCATTGCCCGAGCGGGCGACGTCGACCGTGTGGCCGGTCTCGGCCAGGCCCCGGGCGATGAAGCCCGCCGTGCGTTCGTCGTCCTCAACGACCAGCACCTTCATGACACGACGCCAGGGTTCATGTCGGCCACATGATCACGATGCCGGGTCGGTCGCCAGTCCGACGCCGCTATTGCCGTCCCGAATTGACCCGCCCGTCAGACTAAGCGTAAACTGCGCGACCTAGAACGGTGGCAGACCACGAGAGAATGCCGCTTGCCCTTCGGCGCCACTACGATTGCTCCCCCCAACGCCGTGCTTGTTTGCAGGCGCGACGATCCGTTGATCGGCGACGCGTCCCCATCTGCGCAGATCCATGGATTCGCGCCCGCTTGGGTCAGACGGGTTCTGTCCTGGGTCTGGCTCTGTCGGTACAGGATTCTACCCCCAAAACCCGTGATAGATGCGGCCAGATGTTCGATCTGATCGTCGGCATCATCGCCGCCACCGGTGTTTTGGGCGTCGCCGTCCTGATGTTCGCGGAGAACATTTTCCCTCCGTTGCCGTCCGAGGTGATCATGCCGCTCGCCGGGTTCGCCGCCGCGCGAGGCGACATCGACTTCGTTTTTCTGGTCATCGCCGGGACCGCCGGAGCGGTTCTCGGCGCCTGGGTTTGGTACGAGATCGGGCGTCGGGTCGGCCTGGAACGGCTGCGACGCTGGTCTGCGTCGCACGGCCGTTGGTTGACGCTGGCGCCGGACGAGGTCGATCGGATGGCCGGTCTGTTCACGCGGTTTGGGGCTCTGACGGTGTTCCTCGGCCGCCTCCTGCCCACGGTTCGCACATTCATCTCGATACCGGCGGGCGTGACCCGGATGCCGCTTGCCGACTTTCTGGTCTGGACCTCGGCCGGCACCGCCCTCTTCACCTTCACCCTTGCGTATGCGGGTTATCGGCTTGAAGCCCACTACGATCGCGTGGAGGCTTGGTTGAACCCTTTGACCACTGGGGTTCTGGCCTTCGCTGTCCTGGGCTATCTCTATCGGCTTGTGACCTTTAGGCCGCGCCCTGGCGCAGGGGTGCACTATGGTTGAGCTCTCCTCTTTCTGCGAGGGTAGGGTGCGAGCTGAACCGATTGGTGGTCGCCCGTCCGGATCGCCGGCCACGGAGAGAGACGGGGGTGCACCTCGGCCTCATCCCCTCTTCGACCGCGTCGTGGCGCGTTGTGGCGGTGGGTGCAGGAGCCGCCCCCACCACGGTGACAGGTCGACACCGACGGCGTCCTTCAAACGCAATCTCAACGAAAGCCTCGCTGGACTGTCTCTTCCCGAGGCGGCAGGCCGACCCACGAAGCCCTTGCAAACATGCCGACGCCATTGACTCGCCCTTTCACCACTATCCGGCGTCTGATTGATGTGCGCCGACTGCCCGGAACCTGACCATGTCGGAAGACAAGAACGCCGCCATTCAGCGCATGCAGTTGATCCGCAAGGTCGTGCTTTTCGTTCTGATCATCGCCGTGGTCGTCCTGGCTGCCTTCAGCCGGACCCTGAGGGGTGAGACGCCGTTTCACGAGGGCCTGGAGACTGTCGGCCTGATCCTGATCGGCGTCGCCATCGTCGGGCGGGGCTGGTGCTCTCTCTATATCGGAGGGCGCAAGAAGGCCGAGATCGTGGATCGTGGACCCTATTCCATCACCCGAAATCCCCTCTATGTCTTCAGTTTCGTCGGCGCCTTCGGGATCGGCGCCCAGACGGGCAGCATCGTTTTGGCCGTTCTGTTTCTGCTGATCGCCGTCGCGGTCTTCTGGGCGACCGTGAAGAGCGAGGAGGCCTGGCTGCTCGACGCTTTCGGTGCGCCCTATGCGGCCTACCTCGAGCGCACGCCTCGTTTCTGGCCAGACGTCTCGAAGTGGCGGGACGCCGAGACCCTCGAAGTCCGCCCCATCTTTTTTCTGGTCACCCTTAGGGATGGCCTGGTCTTTCTGTTAGCGATCCCGATCTTCGAGCTGATCGAACACGCCCAGACGAGCGGCTGGATCCAGACGGTGTTCACACTGCCCTGAGCCCGGCGCTGCGAACTCGCTGGACCGCCTAGAACCAAAAAGCCTCTTGGCTGGTGGATGGGGGCTTCGCACCAGAGTTGCCGAGCTCACCGAGCAGGACCCGCGCCTGCTGACACGACAGGAAGGCCCCGAGCGGTCTCCTATCCCGGCTGCGCTCCGGCGGTTGCCGCCGAAAGAGCGCGGGCTTCGCTGCGTATGCGCACCCACATCATCGCTGCGTTGAGAAGGCTGAACACGATCGCATAGCCGACCAGTCCGAAGGCCAGCGGCAGGACCGCGATCTCGAGGGCGACCACGACATAGTTGGGATGGGAGACGAAGCGATAAGGCCCCCGAGTGACCAGCGGCGCGCCTGGCAAAGTGATGATCCGGGTCGTCCAGCGGGACCCGAGGGTGGCGATCACCCAGACCCGGCCTGCCTGGAGCAGAACGAAGACGGCGAGCAGGGCAAGGTTGACCGGCCTGTCCCACGCGAACGCCCACAGCCCCAGGAGCCAGGCCCCGTGCAGGAGGACGATGAAGACGTAGTGGTCCGCGCCCGTCTCGACGGCGCCCTGGGCGCGCAGACGGCGAGTGTTATACTCGGCCAGAACCAGTTCACCGAGCCGCTGCGCAGTCACCAGGGCGAGGACGACGATGGACAGCATCATGCCGCCGACCTCAGAGTTACGGTGCTCAGGGTGAAACCTGGCCCCAGGGCGGTCACGACCGACCGGTTCGGCAGACCCTGCCGTCTCGCGCGGTCGAGGACATAGAGGACAGTGGGCGCGGACATGTTGCCGTGGTCGGCCAAAACCTCCCGTTCGTGATCCAGACTGCCCTGATCGAGGGACAGGGATCCCTCCAGGGCGTCGATGACCTTCATTCCGCCCGGGTGACAGATGAAACGATCGACATCCTCAAGCTCCAGGCCCTGGCGTTCGAGCATCCCGACCATCGCCGGTCGGAGGTTTTCGCGGGCGAACGGAGGAATGGCGCGGTCGAAGATCACGCCCAGACCGGTCGGGCCGACGCGCCAGCCCATGACGTCCAGACTTCCGGGCCAGGTGTGTTCGCCCGCCGCCTCGATCGAGGCGAAGCCCGCCTCGCCGCAGCGCACCACACAGGCGGCCGACCCGTCGCCGAACAGCGCCGTCGCAACAATGTCCGCCTTGGTCAGATCCTCCATCCGGAACGAAAGGGTGCAGAGCTCGACCACGACCACGAGGATCACGGCCCCCGGCGAGGCCTGGGCCAGCCTTCCCGCAAGGGCGAGGCCCGTCGCTCCGCCGGCGCAGCCGAGGCCGAAGACCGGGACCCGCGCTGCATCGGAGCGAAATCCCATCCGGGCCATGGCGCGGGCCTCAAGGCTGGGCGTGGCGATGCCCGTCGATGAGACCGTGATGACCACGTCGACATCGGAACCTTTCAGGCCTGCTTGATCGAGAGCCGCTTCCGCGGCTCTGGCGAACATGCCGACCGCGATGTCGAGATAGGCCTGGGTCCGTTCCGGCCAACTCCGTGGAGTGAGATACCAATCCAGGGGCATGGCCGATTGCCGCGTCCTGATCCCCGCAGTGTCGAACACGGGCAGCATCCGGTCCATTCCGGGAAACCGGTCTCTAAACAGCGCCTGAGCGACCCGGACCACGTCCGTCTGGGTCATGACATTCGGCGCGTTTGCGGTCGCGATGGAGAGAAGTTTGGCGGAAGCCGGCATCGAGGTTCGCTCCGGTCGGCATCGGTTGCGACCCGAACGCTAATCGCGCGAAAGCTTCAAGGTTCCAAAAAGGCTTACAGTACAGCTAGATAAGAACCGGCATCACTCGCAAAAGCACCCAGAAGCGGAAGCATAGCGTTCGAGGATGAAGCACGAAACAGTTCCCGAGATGGGCGGTCGGCGTGCCTCTCGACCAGTTCATTCTCGACCGCTATCTCGCCAGCGCCGGTCAGAATGAGACGTCGTCGGGTCTCAAACGCCGTAACCCGCAAGGTGGACCGGAGCGATGGCCACGGCCTCACGTCTCTTTTCACACCGTCGGTTTCGGTGTGAGGTTGGCTGAAAGCCTGGCGAGACGACGCGGCAGATCCCGTTCGATGGTTCTCTTCTGATAGGGACTAAGCTTGCGCCAGCCCGCTATCTCCGGGCGCGTTCGACCACAGCCTTCGCACTGACCCGAGCGGCCGTCGAAGGTGCAGATATCGATACAGGGCGTGCCGGTCATGAAGGAACTACCCGGCCAGGGCCATGACGGCCTGCCAGGTGAGAACCAGGCCGACGATGGCGATCAGCCCGCCTGAAAAATAGGGCGCTTTCCGCGCAAAAGCCGCGAAACCTCCCGACCAGCGCTTCTCCGCATGCCGCATCCCGATCGCCGCTGCGACACCGACGGTGACCATGGTCGCCGCCAATCCGATCGAAAAGCACAGGACGAGGGTCGCACCCAAGGCCACCTGCTTCAGCTGCAGGCAGAGCAGCAGGACGGTGATCGAGGCCGGGCACGGGATCAGGCCGCCTGTCAGGCCGAAGAGCATGATCTGCCAGGTGGTCACCTTGCGGTTGGCGAACCGTTTCTTGATGTCGTTGGCGTGGGCGCGTTCATGGGCGTCCTGGTGGCCGGGGTTTGAGACATCCAGGCCGCCGTGGTCATGACCATGCTCGTGATCGTGTTCGGCGAACTCGACGTCGAAGTCATGGGTGTGATTGCCGTGGCCCAGAACCAGCCGCGCCGTGAAGGCGTGGGGTTCGGGAATGACGTCAGCCGATTCGAGATAGCCGTCGCGTGTCTCGAAGTGGAATGTCTGGACGGAGCCGTCCGCGCGCGTGGTGGCGACCTTGATGTCGCCGGCCCTCGGGACAGGACCGTGATCGGGGGCAAACCGGAAGCGCGGCGGAATACCGTCCTCGAAGATACTCAGGCTGACGACGCCATGGCCCGTGTCGATCCAGCGCGTCTCGTCGTGGGTGTGGTCATGATCATGCTCGTTATGGACGGCGTTCTGCTCGCGCCATGTGGCCAACAGCATCCAGGCGGCGACACCGAGGATGATCACGGCCGAGGCCAGTTGGAACCAGCCCTCCGAGGCTTCGATGTCGAAGAACTGACCGAAGTAAAGACCGGTCAGGGCGATCGCCCAGACGATGGCCGTGTGCGACAAGGTCGCCGAAAGCCCGAGCAATACCGCCTGCCAGACCGTCCCGCGCACGGCGACGATGAAGGCCGCCATCATGGTCTTGGAATGCCCCGGCTCAAGACCGTGAAGCGCCCCGAGAAGGAGGGCCGAGGGAATGAACAGCCAGGCATGGGCCGAGCCCTGCGCGAGCAGGTCCGCAAACGGAGTCATCGGCGTCTCACAGGTATTTGGTGATGTCTTTGAACTCGGCCATGGCCTGCCGCGCCTCAGCCGGATCGCCCTCCGCCGCATGGGCGAGGCAATGGTCGATGTGATCGTGGATCAGGGCCTTCTTGGCCGCCGCCACGGCCTTCTCGATTGCGTGAAGCTGCTGGGCGAGGTCGAGGCAGGTGCGGCCGCCCTCGATCATGGCGATGGTTTTCCGCAGATGTCCCTCGGCGCGTTTGAGCCGATTGACGATCTCGGGATGGGATTTATGGACGACGTGGGCCATAGCAAGATGCTATCCCCCCGGAGGGGATAAGGCTAGCCCCCTGGCTCGACCCGCAGGATGATCTTCGATGTTTTCCCCGCTCCGACATGCCGGTTATCGGCACCTGTTTACGGCTCAGGTCGCGGCCCTGCTCGGCACGGGCATGGCGACGGTGGCGCTGGGTCTGCTGGCGCATGATCTGGCCGGGGCCAATGCCGGCGAAGTCTTGGGGATGGCCCTGGCCATCAAGATGATCGCCTATATCGGCGTCGCGCCCTTCGCGAGCGCCCTGGCGGCCAGGCTTCCCCGCAAGGCCCTGCTGGTCTCGCTGGATGTCGTCCGGGCCTGTGTCGCCGGCGCCTTGCCGTTCGTTGGCGAGGCCTGGGAGGTCTATGCCCTGATGACGGTGCTGTACGTCGCCTCGGCGGCCTTCACCCCGGCGTTCCAGGCGATGATCCCCGACCTGCTGCCTGACGAGGCGGAATACACCAAGGCCCTGTCGCTCTCGCGCCTCGCGGCCGATCTCGAGAGCGTGGCCAGTCCCGTGCTGGCGGCCGTGCTCCTCGCCTTCATGAGCTACAACAATCTGTTCGCCGGGACGTCCCTCGGCTTCGTTATCTCGGCCCTTTTCGTCGTCACGGCTGCACTGCCGGTACTGACGCAGACGGCTCAGAAACCCTTCATCCAGCGGCTCACGGGCGGGGTTCGCCTGTTCGCTTTGACGCCACGTCTGCGCGGTCTGATCGCCATCAGCATCGCCGAGGCCGCCGGCGGGGCCATGGTGTTCGTCAACACGGTCGTCCTGGTGCAGTCCCGCTTCGCCATGTCCGGCCAAGCCGCCGCCTGGGCGCTAGCGGCTTTCGGGGCGGGGTCGATGGCGGCGGCGATCGCCCTGCCTCGCCTGCTGGACCGGGTCGCAGACCGGACCGCCATGTTGTGGGGCGCCGCGATCATGACCCTGGTGCTGCTTGGGGGATCGGTGCTGGCGACTACCTATGTCGCCCTGCTCATCCTCTGGGCCGTCATGGGCGTCGGCTATTCGCTGACCCTCACACCGGCGGGTCGCGCCTTGCGTCGGTCTTCCAACGCACAGGATCGTCCGGCCCTGTTCGCGGCGCAGTTCGCCCTGTCCCACGCCGCCTGGCTGATCGCCTATCCGGTCGCCGGTCTGGTCAGCGCGGCTGCGGACCCCAGCGCGGCCTTTCTGGTGCTGGCCGCCCTGTGCGCGTTCGGAACGGTCCTAGGATTTGTAGTCTGGCCTGCGAACGACCCGACGGACCTGCCGCATCGGCATGACGCACCGGCCGAAGACGATCCGCATCTGGACGGTCAATCCGGAGAGGCGTTGCACAGCCATCCCTTCGTCATCGACGAGCGCCACCCGCGATGGCCGACGACGAAGGAGTGAGCCCAAGGCGGGAGACATCCGACCGTAAGCCTCAGTCGACGAAATCGACGCTCTCGTAGTCGCCCGAGGTTTGAAGCGTGATGGTGACACGCTCGCCGCTGCGGTTACGCCAGAACCAGCCGTGATGACCCGCGAAAGCGGCCGTTAGCACCCCCGTCTCGCGGGCGGAGGTTCCCTTGCTATAGCCGTGATAGGTGATCCCTTGGCCGTCACCATGGGTGTCATAGTTCACCGCCGGGCCACTGGTGGACCAGGTGAAGTTCGCCTTCGCGCCGTCCCCCATGGCCATTTTGATCTCGGCCCCCTCGTCAGGCTCAAGGGTCAGGGACGTGCGATGGCTGCGACCCGCCGATGCGCCATTGGTTGTCGTAGCTGCGGCTGCCGTCTGGGTCGTGACCGCTGGCGGGACGGCTTCGGTCTTGGCAGACCTGGCCGGCTCCTGAGTTGCGGTGTCTGGTGAGCCCACTGGTGCGGCTGCCGGCAAGGCAGGCGCGGTCCTCGTGGATGTAATGACCGCCGCCGTTGAGGCCGCTTCAGCCGCAGCTTCAACGGCGAGTTGGCGCTTGATCCGGCCCATCTCGGTCAGCCCGAAGACCGAGCCGATGCGGGTAGGATCGACGCCGTACTCGGCTGGAAGGACCACGGTGACCAGCAGGGCCGAGGCGATGACGACGGCGACGCCGGTAGACTTGAGCAGCTTGGCCGTCGACGGCAGTTCGGCGGGATCGGGTTGATTGAGATTTTGCATGGAAGGTCTCCCGTCAGGCGACGAAGAAGCCGACGAGCTGATAGCCCGTCAGGATGAAACCGAGGATCATGAGGATGACGTTGGCCAGATAGGCGTGGCGCCCGAAGCTGGCGGTCCGGCGCCAGAATCCCATGGCGATCAGGATGGCTCCGAGCGCCAGAAGCTGGCCGATCTCCACGCCGATGTTGAAGGCGATCAGGTTGACCAAGAGGCCGTCTGAAGACAGCTGGAAGTCCTGCAGTTTGGTCGCCAGACCCAGGCCGTGGAACAGACCGAACGCCAGGGTCGCGGCCCTGGCGTCCGGCTGGACACCGACCCAGCGTCGGTAGGCCCCCATGTTGTCGAGCGCCTTGTAGACGACGGACAGGCCGATGATGGCGTCGATCAGATAACTGGAGACGTTGACGTTCAGCATCACGCCCAGCAGCAGGGTCGTCGAATGCCCGACGGCGAACATGGTGACGTAGAGGCTGATATCCTTGAGGCGGTAGAGGTAGAAGATCACCCCGAACAGGAACAGCAGATGGTCGTAACCGGTGACCATGTGCTTGGCCCCCAGATAGACGAAGGGCCAGAAGACGATGCCGGACGTCTCCTGGATGTAGCCCTTGTCCCCTGCCGCCACCCCGTGCGCCAGGGTGGCGGTGAACAGGCCGTTGAGGAAGAGCACCAACAGGCCTGCGCTCAGCAGGCCGATGGGCGTTCGCAACCAGGCGGTCGCGCGCTGGAGACGCGGGTTCATGAAGTCCTCCGGGAGTATGCGAAGGGAAGCCGCTCACGCCACGACCGTCTGACGCCGTTCGGCGAAGACGGGCGGCCGTGGACGAGGCTGTAGAGGGCGGGGAGCACGAGCAGGGTCAGCAGGGTCGAGGAGATGATCCCGCCGATGACGACCGTGGCCAGCGGGCGCTGGACCTCGGCGCCGGCTCCGACGTTCAAGGCCATGGGCACGAAGCCGAGGCTGGCGACGAGCGCCGTCATCAGCACCGGGCGAAGACGGGTCAGCGCCCCCTCCCGGATTGCCTCGCCAAGAGGCTTCCCTTCGGCGATCAGGCTGCGGATGAAGGTGACCATGACGACACCGTTGAGCACGGCGACCCCGGACAGGGCGATGAATCCGACCCCCGCCGAGATCGACAGAGGCAGCCCACGCAGCATCAGGGCGGCCACCCCTCCGGTCAGGGCCAGAGGCACGCCGGAGAAAACGATGGCCGAGTCCTTGACCGAGCGGAACAAGGCGAACAGCAGGCCGAAGATCAGCAGCAACACCGCGGGAACCACGAGTTGCAATCGTTTGGCGGCCGAGATCAACTGCTCGAACGTTCCGCCATAGGTGACCCAATAGCCGGCCGGTATGGCGACCTCAGCATCGACCCGGTCCTGAACCTCGCGGATGAACGAACCCAGGTCGCGGTCGCGGACATTGGCCGTGGTCACGATGCGGCGTTTGCCGTTCTCTCGGCTGATCTGGTTCGGACCCTTTGTGAGTTCGATCGTGGCGACCTCATTCAGGGGCACGAACTGACGCGGCTGTCCTTCGCCCGCCGGGAGCGGGACCTGGAGACGACCGATGGCGTTGGTGTCGGCGCGCAGACGCTCGGGCAGGCGGACAACGACGTCGAAACGACGGTCACCCTCGAAGATTTGCCCGGCGGTCGTGCCGCCCATCGAGGTGGAGATAACCGACTGGACGTCTTCGATGCTCAGGCCAAGGCGCGCCATGGCGGGTCGGTTGGGTGTGATCTGGAGCACCGGCAGGCCGGTGATCTGTTCGGTCTGGGGATCGGCGGCCCCGTCCACCGAGGCCACGATGGCTTCGATCTCGGCGCCGAGGCGCAGCAGTTCGTCGAGATCGTCGCCATAGACCTTGATGGCGACGTCGGCCCGCACCCCGCTCAGCAGTTCGTTGAACCGCATCTGGATCGGCTGGGTGAACTCGTATTTGCTGCCGGGAATCTCATTCACGGCCTCTTCCATCTCGGCGACGAGGTCGCCGCGAGACTTGCGAGGGTTCGGCCAATCCTTCCTGTCCTTCAGCATGATGAAGGTGTCGGCGACCGAGGGCGGCACCGGATCGGTGGCGACCTCGGCGGTGCCGATCTTGGCCACGACCCGCTCCACCTCGGGGAAGCGGGCGATGCGGGCTTCCAACGCAGTCTGCATCTGCACGGCCTGGGTCAGGCTGGTGCCCGGGATGCGCAGGGCGTGCATGGCGATGTCGCCTTCGTCGAGATTGGGCACGAACTCCGAGCCCATCCGCGACGCCCCGAACCCGGCGAGCAGCACCAGCACGACCGCAATGCCGATCATCAGGCTGCGGGTCCTGAGCGCGAAGTCGAGCGCCGGCTGATAACCCACCCGGGCCCAGCGCATCAGGAAGCTGTCCTTCTCCTCGACCTTGCCGGTGACGAACATGGCGACGGCGGCGGGTACGAAGGTCAGGGACAGCAGGAGCGCTGCCGTCAGGGCGATGACGACGGTGATCGCCATCGGGTGGAAGGTCTTCCCCTCCACCCCGGTCAGGGCGAAGATGGGGACATAGACCAGGGTGATGATCATGACCCCGAATAGCGAGGGCCGGATTACCTCGCTGGAGGCGGTCGCCGCCAGATCGAACCGTTCCTCGCGGGTCAGGATACGACCCAGGCGATGCTGGGCCTCGCCGTAGCGCCTGAGGCAGTTCTCGACGATGATGACGGCGCCGTCCACGATCAGGCCGAAGTCGAGCGCGCCGAGGCTCATCAGATTGCCGGAGGTTCCGGTCCGCACCATGCCGGTGATGGTCATCAGCATGGTGACGGGAATGACCGCCGCCGTGATCAGGGCCGTGCGGATGTTGCCGAGCAGCAGGAACAGCACGACGATGACCAGCAGGGCGCCCTCGACGAGGTTCTTTTCGACGGTGTGGATGGCGCGTTCCACCAGTTCGGTGCGGTCGTAGACCGGCGTGGCGACGACACCGGGCGGCAGGGCCTTGGCGGCTTCCTGCAGGCTGGCGGCGGCGGCCTGGGCGACGATACGGCTGTTCTCGCCAGCCAGCATGAGAACCGTCGCAAGGACCGTCTCCTTGCCGTTCTCGGTCGCGGCGCCGGTGCGAAGTTCCTGGCCCATTCCGATGTCGGCGACGTCCAGGATGCGGATCGGAACGCCCCCACGCGTGGCGATCACGATGTTGCCCAGGTCTTCACTCGTCGAAGCCTGCCCCGGCACCCGGATCAGATACTGTTCGCCGAAGCGCTCGACATAGCCCGCGCCGACGTTGGCGTTGTTGTTGTCCAGCGCTTCGACCACCTCGGCCATGGTCACCCCGTAGGCCGCCAGCCGCTGCGGATCGGGTGTGACGTGATACTGACGCTCGTAGCCGCCGACGGTGTTGACCTCGGTGACACCGCGCGTGTTGCGAAGCTGGGGCCGGATGACCCAGTCCTGAAGCGTGCGCAGGTCTTCGGTCGTATAGGGCTGGCCGTCGGGACGTCGTGCACCCGGCTCGGCCTCGACCGTATACATGAAGATCTCCCCGAGGCCGGTGGCGATAGGGCCAAGTTCAGGGGTGACGCCGGGGGGAAGCTGACCGAGGGCGCTTTGGAGGCGCTCATTCACCAGTTGGCGTGCGAAATAGATGTCGGTGCCGTCGTCGAAGATGACGGTCACCTGGCTCAACCCGTATCGCGAAACCGAGCGGGTGTATTGAAGGCCCGGAACGCCTGCGACGGCGGTCTCGACGGGGAAGGTGATGCGCTGTTCGGCCTCCAGCGGCGAATAGCCGGGGGCTTCGGTGTTGATCTGAATCTGGACGTTGGTGATGTCCGGAGTGGCGTCGATCGGCAGGCGCTGGAAGCTCCAGACGCCGATGGCGCAGGCCAGGAGGACGAGCCCCATGACCGCCCATCGGAAGCGGATCGACAGGGCGATGATGCGTGCAAGCATGGTTCTCGCGCCCCCTAGTGATCATGGCTCGCGCCGGACTTTTCGATGTCCGCGCGAATGAGGAAGGCGCCGTCCACGACGTATTCGGTTCGGGGTTCGAGCCCGCCAAGCACCTCGGTCCACTCGTCGGTCCTTCGGCCCAGTTCGAGCATCCGCACCTCATAGGTGTTGCCGACCTTGGCGTAGACGACCTGGAAATCGCGGAACGGCTGGATGGCCTTGGTCTGGACGGCGAGAGGCACTGCACCCTCACCGACCTGAACGGTGCCCTGTACTCCCAGGCCCGGCCGCCAGACGCCGCCCTGATAGGCCAGTTCGACATGGGCGATCAGGGTCTGGCTCATCGGATCAGAGCCGGGCAGGATGGTTTCGATGACGCCATTGAAACGGTGGTCACCTGCCAGACTGGTGACCTCGACCCGCTGGCCCCGGCGGACACGTTCTGCATCGCGCGGATAGAGGGCGAACTCGGCATGGAGGCGGGTTGGGTCGCCGATCACCAGCATCGGCTCGCCGCCCGCGCCGGTGATGGCCCCGGCGTTGACGTTCTTGGCCATGATGACGCCGGAGATCGGCGCGGTGACGGAATAGGTCTGGAGGCTCTCGCTGGACTCGACCCGCGCCACAACCTGGCCTCGCGATACGCGCTGGCCCAGTTCGACGTTCAACGCCATCACCCGACCCGGATAGCGGGCGAAGACATCGCTCTGGCCCTCAGGCGTGATCTCGACCCGACCGCTCAACGGCAGAGACTCGCCCAGGACTGCGGAACCGGCGCGCTGCGTGGTGACGCCACCGGCGCGGGCGGCGTCGGCTGAGATGACGGTGCGACCCTCATAGGACTGGTAGGCCCAGGTCGATCGCTTGCCGTTCTGGGTCGCCGCGACCGCCACGTCGAAGGAGTGCGGCTCGGAGACGACACCGGGGCTGGCGAGATAGTCCTCGGTCGGGATGAAGGTGAACCGATCGACCTTCGGCCCGAGACGGGTCAGGGCCATGGTCGCCTGGACCTGACGTGGATCGAGCGGCTTGTCCTTCAGATAGGGATAGAGCCGGAACAGGGGCTCTGGTCCTTCCTCGAAGATGGTGATCTCAAGGGCGAAGTCTCCGTCGCGGAGCATCCGGCCTCGGTGAGGGCCACGCTCATAGTCGGCGGCGGCAGCCTCGCCGTTTTCGCCTGCCTTTTCGGCGGGCTTGTCTCCGCAAGCGGCGGCGGCGAAGGCGAGGACGATCGCGGACGCAACGAGCCAGCGCCGCGAAGGTGTCAGGCGGATCATGGTTGAGTCTCCAGGGCGAGGATCAGGGCGCCGTGCGCGCCGGTCAGTCTGTCGAGGCGGGCGCGATCGATATGGAATTGCTTGAGCACCGCGACGCGGCGGGCGCGGGTCTGCAGCAGGGCGGTCTGGGCGGAGATGACGTCGTTGTAGGTGAAGCCGCCCCTGTTGAAGCCGTCGCGCACCAGAACGACGGCGCGCTCGGCCTGGGGAAGGGTTTCCTGCCCGATCCTGCGAGCTTCGCTGGCTCGGGCCATGACCTGAACCTGCAGGCGCGCGATCTCACGTTCACGGTCGATGCGGGCGGCGGCGAGATCACCCTCGGCGGCCAGCCCCTCCGCTCGGGCGCGGTCGATGGCCCCGAGGTTCTGGTCGTAGCGACCAAGGGGAATCGACGCGCCGACGACAAAGCCGAGGTCGTTGCCGTCCCCGAAGTGACGGACGCCGGCGCTGACCGTGGCGTCCGACCGGGCGCGGGCCGTCTCCACCGCCACCCGGGCGACGGCGATGTCGCGCTGTGCGACGAAGATGTCCAGGTCCGCCTGGGCGACCCCATCCGTGACGTCGAGCGCCGACCGGGTGTCGGCGAAGGTCTCGGCGCCAAGGGTGAAGTCCGATGACCCATCCCAGAACCGGGCCAGCGAAATGTTGGCGACCCGGACGGTAATCCCGGCCTGATCGAAGTCGATCTGGGCCTGAGCCAGTTCGGCCTCGGCGCGCGCCCCGGCGAACAGAGGATCGCGCGCCATGTCCACGCGGCGACCGACCTCGGTCTGGAACCGTTCGGCGAGGTCAAGGCGCTCGCGGGCGATCTCCAACTCGGCCTGAGCCGCCAGAGCTTCCGCCCAGGCGCGCTGCACCTGTTCGAGCCGGTCCAACTGGCGAATGCGCGCGGTGGCGTCGACCAGCAGCCCTTCGGCTTCGGCGAGAGAGACACGGGCGGACCTGTCACCGCCCCGCTCGAACCGTTGCTCGACTGTGAGCGTGGTCTCGGTCCGACGGAACAGGTCGCCTCCGCCGATGGTCGGAAAGTTCTCGACCATCACCCCAAGCGTGGGGTTGGGACGAACGTCCGCCTGACGCACGGCTGCCCGCGACGCCTGTCGCCGGGCCTGGGTCGGTGCCAGTGAGGGATCGACCAGGGCGGCTCGACGCAGCGCCTCGTCCAGCGACAGTACAGGCGCGGTGGACGTGGCCGCCGCATCCTGTGCGACAGCAAGGGTCGGCGGCAGCGAGGCCGCCAGAATGAGCGCGAGGGCCGACACGGCCGTCAGTCGCGCCCACGGCCCGGCAATGCCGGACGATGGGGTCTTCAAGGGATTCTCTCCGGGAAACGGGGGTGCACGCGCGACCGATTGGCCGCGTCGGATCAGATGATCGTGCGCGTCCGTCTGGGAGGGTATTCAGGCCCGTCGCCGTCGTGGGCCGGACGTGCGCCATCGCCCGCCGGCTGGATCAGCACGGCGTTCATGGCGACGAGGGGGCTCAGATCGCGGTTGAGGATCGGGATGGCGGTGTGGCTGTCGCCGCTCGTATGGTGGTGATGGCTTGCTGGACGCCCGGCCTCGCCCTCGTCTTCGCCGTCTTCGGCTTGATCCAGTGGATCCTCGGCCGGCGCGTCGGGGGCGATATGGACGTGCAGCGAGCCATGATCGACGTCCGCGATCTCTGCGTGATCACCGTGGCCGATCGCGACTGCCGGCCAATCCGACGCATGGGCAATCTGGTGCCGCCCTTCCTGAACCCCATGCAGGCTCAACGTCGCCACGAGGGCGGCGCACAGGCTGACGCAAATGGTGCGAAACAGGCGAGACAAGATTGAACGGCTCCTTCATCCGCCATAGTGCGACCCGATCCCAATGGCAACGGTCGAGGTTGCCGCATCACGATATGGCTAGGATTCGTCCTTCAGGTGGATACGTGATGGCGGAGGTCGGGAGCTCCGTTGACGGCTGCGACGATGCGAACATTGATCGATCCGCCAGTCGTGGTAAGGGGCGGCATGGGAGTGACTCACTATCATTCTCAAAATGTTTTCTTGGTGGGCTGCGGGTCGCTGCGGCGCCAGTGCGGCGCCGACCGGTCGGGATTGACCGACGCCGAGGCAGTACCCACGTCTCGTGGCCCGGGGTCAGGCCGGCGCTGCGGGCCGGGCTCGCCGGCTTTCGAACCGGCGTCGGATCCAGGTTCGCCCAGGTTTCTCAACGAGCAGATGCAGGGCCGCCGCGATCAGCGCCGTGACGACGAACAACCCTGCCAGTTCGACTGGCGTGATGCGGAAGGCGCTGTCGATGCCGCGCAGTTCGGCGACCACGCCCTTGAAGGCGACGAGGACGGGCATGTGCACGAGATAGAGGGCGAAGGAGGCTTCACCGGCGAAAACCAGCGCAGGGGCGGCGAGAGGCCCCTCGCAGTCCGCGCGTGCGAGCAGGGACCAGGTCAGGATAACGGGGGCTGAGAGGGCGACGATGATCCGGTCGTCCAACGACAGCTGCATAGCGCCGAGCAACACGAGGGTAGCAGCCAGGGCGGCGGCGATGGCGACGGGCCGGCTCCAGCGCCAGCGATGGCCCAAGCCGTAGAGCGCCATGCCGATCAGAAAGGCCGGCGCTATGCGCAAGATGCCCATGTCGTCCTCGGCCCGAGGCAGAACCTTGCCGAAGGTTGAGACGTAGGCCGCGTCGATGACAACATAGCTGACGATGCCCAAGCCGAGCAGGAACCAAGGACGATGTCTCATCCGGATCGAGAGAAGGGCGTAGGCCGGGAACAGCAGATAGGCGAACCATTCCGCCGAGAGCGACCAGGACGGGCCGCTCCAATTGTATCCGATTTCGCTTGGAAACCACGCCTGTACCAGGAACAGGGTCTTGAAGAAGCCCTCTGTCGTGTAGGTCGAGAGATCGAACGGAACGCCAGAGATTGAAGCTCCGAGCACCATGATCAGAACACCGCCTAAAATCGCCAGATGGAGGGGATAGAGCCGAGCCAAGCGGGCCACGAGGAAGCGCCTGTAGCTGAACGTTCCTGCGGCGAAAGCGGGGCCGTAGACGTGGGCCAGAATGAAGCCCGACAGCATGAAGAAGGCGTCGACCCCCAGCCGGCTTCGCTCGATGATCGGGCTGTAGCCCAGGGCCGGATCCCACTGAAGCTGGTAGTGGAACAGCACCACGCCCATGGCCAGGAAGGCCCGCAGGCTGGTCAGGGCCCTCAGATCAGCCGGGTAGCCTTCGTGAGTCGGAGAAACGGACGTCATGAACGATGGCCCCCACGGCGGGCGGCACAGGACGGACCGCTTAATTGGTCTACGCATCGGTCGCCGCCATCCCTCATCCTCTCGCATCCGGGGGTCAGGCCTGCCGCGCTGGAGAAAAGGCCATGATCTGATCCTGCGCCGCTCGCGGGCTCATGGCGGTCGGCTTGCAGGTTTCATCGGAAGGCGGGATGACGCGTGCCACCGGCTCAGCCCACAGTTCAGCGCGGGCCGTGGTGAACGATGGCCTGGATCTCATCGAGCGCGGTTTTCTCCATGGGCGATGGATGGGCCGTCTATGCGGGCGCGCACGAAGACCACGTCGCCCACCCATGTCGCAATCCAGCTGACCGTGGCTCGCGCGGGCTCGGTCCGCGTGGTTCTGGACGACCGTCCGCCCTGAGCCGTCAGGCGATCGTCATCGGGCCTTCTGGCGCTGATCGGCCGGCCCTCGCCTCGTCATTCCGCCCTCTCCGACGGCCCTGTCGAGCCCTGAGGCCCAGCCGGACCGCATCGTGGCGGGCTTCAAAGAACAGCTCGGCGTCAAGGTATGTAAGCTGGATGCACGCCTTGAAGGGGCGCTCCTCAAGCCGTCTGAGGACCCGGCGCCCGGAGCCGTCGCCCGGGAGCCTGGGCGGTCGGCGCCTCAAGGTCCTGGCCTAGGCGCAGATGCAGGCTCCACGTCTTTGCTACGCTCCCGTGATTTTCCGTGGGTTTTTCGGCCTGTTCACCAGCCTGTGGGATCATCTCTTGGGCAAGTTTCCGGTCCGGGGTCCACACGCCCCGGGCAGGCCAGATCGGCGGTCGGCCCGACTACCCGAGAGGATATTTTAAGACGCTCGCCGAACCAATCCGACGGGATGTCTAGGGAAATGTCCTGCGCTACCGCGAGGCGCGTCCGAGAAGGTCGATCAGTTCTGTGGCCTTGGCCTTGCGATCGGAGAGATCGTCGCCGGTCATCGCCCCCATGACGCAGTGGTCAAGGTGGTCTCTGAGCACCTCGCTCTCGACGCGCAGCAGGGCCGCCCGTACGGCCTGGAGCTGGGTGAGGACCTCCACGCAGTAGCGGTCCTCCTCGACCATCCGGGCGATGCCGCGCACCTGGCCCTCGATCCGGTTCAGGCGGTTCAACACCTTGGGTTTTGTTTCCGTCTGCATCCAATTCCTCGCTCTGACCGTTCGACCATACCCCAGGACAGCGCCTTGCGCGATACCCCCTTAGGGTATATATGGCGTCCAGCTGTTTCAAGGAGCCCGCCATGTCCATGCCCTCCCCTTCGCATCCGCCCGACCACAGCTGCTGTTCGGCCAAATCGGCGGACAGCGGCGCGAAGGCGGTCGATCCGGTCTGCGGCATGACCGTCGATCCGGCGACCACAGCGCATCGGGCGGCCCACGACGATAAGGACTATTTCTTCTGTTCGGCGGGCTGCCGGACCAAATTCATCGCCGATCCGGACCGCTATCTCGGCGAGGCCCGGCAACCGGCGCCTGTCATCCCGGGCGCCATCTACACCTGCCCGATGCATCCGGAGGTGCGCCAGGAGGGCCCGGGCTCCTGCCCGATCTGCGGCATGGCGCTGGAGCCGGAGACCGTCACCGCCGAGGCGCCGGTCAATCACGAACTGATCGACTTCACCCGCCGCCTCTGGGTTGCCGCGGTCCTGACCCTGCCCGTCTTCGCGCTCGAGATGGGCGGCCATCTGACCGGACTGGCGATGCGGATTTCGGGCCAAACCTCCAACTGGATCCAGTTCGCGCTGGCGACGCCCGTGGTGCTGTGGGCCGGCTGGCCGTTCTTCCAGCGGGGCTGGGCTTCCCTCCGCAACCGCAGCCTCAACATGTTCACCCTGATCGCCATCGGCGTCGGCGCGGCCTGGATCTACAGCGTGGTCGCGGTGCTGGCGCCGGCTCTGTTCCCGGCGGCGGTCCGCCGGATGGACGGCAGCGCGCCGGTCTATTTCGAGGCAGCGGCCATCATCACCGTCCTGGTTCTGGTGGGCCAGATTCTTGAGCTGCGCGCCCGCGAACAGACGTCCGGCGCCATCCGGGCGCTGCTTGATTTGGCGCCCAAGACCGCGCGGCGGCTCCGTGACGACGGCGGCGACGAGGACGTCACGCTCGACATGGTCGCCGTCGGAGACCGGCTGCGCGTCCGCCCCGGCGAGAAGGTGGCGGTCGATGGCGAGATTCTGGACGGTCGCGTAACCATCGACGAGTCCCTGGTCACGGGTGAATCCATGCCGGTGACCAAGGGCGTCGGGGACAAGGTCGTCGCCGGTTCGCTCAACAAGACCGGCTCGTTCGTGATGCGGGCTGACAAGGTCGGCGCCGACACCCTGCTGGCGCAGATCGTCCAGATGGTGGCCCAGGCCCAGCGCAGCCGCGCGCCGATCCAGCGGCTGGCCGACAAGGTGTCCGGCTGGTTCGTGCCGGCAGTGATCGGCATCGCGGTTCTCGCCGCCCTCGTCTGGGGCCTGGTCGGTCCCGAACCGCGCCTGTCCTACGCGCTGGTCGCCGCGGTCTCGGTGCTGATCATCGCCTGTCCCTGCGCGCTGGGCCTGGCAACGCCGATCTCCATCATGGTCGGGGTGGGGCGCGGCGCCCACGCCGGGGTCTTGATCAAGAACGCCGAGGCGCTGGAGCGTTTCGAAAAGGTCGACACCCTGGTGCTCGACAAGACCGGCACCCTGACCGAGGGGCGCCCGTCGGTCACGGCGATCCGGCCCGCGCCCGGGTTCGACGAGACCGAGCTTCTGAGACTCTCCGCCAGTCTGGAGCGGGCCAGCGAACATCCGCTGGCCGACGCCGTCGTCCGCGCCGCGACGGATCGCAAGCTCGCGCTGTCGGAGGCCTCGGAGTTCGACAGCCCGGTCGGGCGTGGCGTCACCGGGGTGGTCGACGGCCGCCGCGTGGCGCTCGGCAACGGCCGCTACCTCGGCGAGATCGGCGTCGATGTCGCCGCCCTCGAGGCCGAGGCCGAGGCGCTACGCCAGGACGGCGCCACCGCGATCTTCGTGGCCGTGGACGGGGCCGCGGCCGGCGTCCTCGGCATCGCCGACCCGGTCAAGGCGACGACCGCCGGGGCCATTCGCGATCTGAAGGCCGCGGGCCTGCGCCTGGTGATGATGACCGGGGATAACCGGACCACGGCCGAGGCGGTGGCGCGCCGGCTCGGCATAGACGACGTCCAGGCCGAGGTCCTGCCGCAGGACAAGGCGGCGGTCGTCGAGCGGCTGCGCGCCGAGGGCCGGATCGTCGCCATGGCTGGCGACGGGGTCAACGATGCCCCGGCCCTGGCCGCCGCCGATGTTGGTGTGGCCATGGGCGCAGGTTCCGACGTGGCGATCGAGAGCGCCGGCGTCACCCTGCTGGGGGGCGACCTCCAGGGCATCGTCCGGGCCCGCAAGCTGTCGAAGGCGGTGATGAGCAACATTCGCCAGAATCTCGTCTTCGCCTTCGGGTACAACGCCCTGGGCATCCCGGTCGCGGCGGGGCTGCTGTACCCGATCTTTGGCCTCCTGCTGTCGCCGGCTCTGGCGGCGTTGGCGATGGCCCTGTCCTCCGTGAGCGTCATCGGCAATGCGCTGCGGCTTCGTGCGGTCAGACTTTAACGGGGGCGGCATGGGGGACCGGGGCCAGGAGAAGGCGACGACCGGCGTTTGCGCCATTACGCACTCCGGCAGCCGATCCCTCGCCTGATCCAACAGCGTTCGGGTATATTTGATCAAGGCGGAACCGTGTCGGAGGACCCGGATTTAACTGGCGTTCATGTCCGGTTGCGCAACGGCGCCGAGATCCCGGTTCAAGTCCGCGTCCCGCCGCCGCCTCGCCGGCGCCCTCTTCAACTAGCCGCCGGCCGATTCGCCGGCGCCGCCCCACGCCGGAGACACCCGATGTTCAACCTGACCTTCACACGCTCGTCCGTTCTGCTCGCCGGCTGTTCCGCTCTCCTCGTGGCGGCGTGCAGCCCGGCCGCCGAGCCGCCGGCGGCCTCCAAGGCCGACGAGTCGGCGCAGACTCCGGAGCCCATGGCGATGGCGCAGACGCCCTTCTCCGCCGCCGAGGCGAGGATGCACGAGGCCATGAGGTCGGCGACGGGAGCCAGCGCCGGAGAGGCATGGGCCCGCAAGATGATCCCCCATCACCAAGGCGCCCTCGATATGTCCCAGATCGTGCTGCGCGACACGCGGGATGCCGACATTCGCCGGATGGCGCAGAAGACCGTCGAGATGCAGACCGGGGACATCGCCGAGCTCCAGCGTTGGCTCGAAACAAACGTGGGGGCCGCAGCCGGTGCGGCAGCGCCGGGCGGAGGCGGTGAGCCGCCGTTCGCGCCGGCCGAAGCGAAAATGATGGAGGCCATGATGGCCGCGACCGGGGTCGACACGGACCAGACCTGGGCTCGCAAGATGATCGCGCATCACCAGGGCGCCCTCGACATGGCCCAGGTGGTGCTGCGCGAAAGCCAGGACGCCGACATCCGGCGCATGGCGCAGAAGACGATCGAGATGCAGACCGCGGACATCGCGGAGCTGCGCGCCTGGCTGGAGGCTCATCCCGCCAGCGCAGGATGATCCGGCGTCGGCGAGAAGTCCCGTTGCAGATTTGCGAGTAGAGGAAGAACAATCGATGGAAAACATGAAGACCATGCACGCCATGAAGGGGAGCTATCGGTCGTTCGCGATCGAGCTCGTCCTGGATTTCATCATCATGTACCTCGTGATGTACACGATGATCGCGTCCCTCAATCATTTCTACTTCAACCTCAACAACGTCTACATGACCCTCATGATGGTCTCGCCTATGGCGATCCTCATGCTGGTGTTCATGCGGTCGATGTATCCGTCGAAACGGACGAATCTGCTGATCGGCGGGGCTGCCGCCCTGGTGTTTGCGGTCAGCTTCTGGGGTATGCGGACCCAGGCGGCGGTGGGAGACACGGAGTTCCTGCGTTCGATGATCCCGCACCACTCCGGCGCCATCCTGATGTGCCAGCAAGCCTCGCTGACGGATCCGGAAGTGCTCGGTCTGTGCGAGGAAATCGTCCGCTCCCAGGAACAGGAGATCGCCCAGATGAAGGCTCTTCTGGCGCGGCGGTAATTCGGCGGGCGGCCGCGAGGGCCGCCGGCGCGGTCGGCTCTGCGGCAGCGTGTCGCGAGGGCCGACCGCGTCGCCTGCGTAAATCCCTATAGATCGTCGCCGTACGGAGGCGCGGTCATGACTTTCAGGAGTATCCCATGAAGCTGGATCGTCGACTACTGCTGCGCGGCGCTGTCGCCGGAGGCGGTCTCGCGGCCCTGCAGGGCTTGATGCCCGCCTGGGCCCAGACAGGTTCGCCGGGGTTGCGGGCGGACCTGCCGACCCTCACCGGCCCGAACATCGACCTGACGATCGGTCAGTCGCCGTTCACCGTGAACGGGCGCACCGCCACGGCCACAACGATCAACGGCGTGCTTCCCGCGCCGGTGCTCCGTTTGCGCGAAGGCCAGAACGTCCGCCTCGCGGTGACGAACCAGCTTGATGAGGACACATCCATCCACTGGCACGGCATCCTGCTGCCGTTCCAGATGGACGGTGTGCCGGGCGTCAGCTTCCCCGGCATCCGCCCGCGCGAGACCTTCGTTTACGAATTCCCGGTCCGGCAGTCCGGCACCTTCTGGTACCACAGCCACTCAGGACTGCAGGAGGCGCTCGGCCATTACGGGCCCATCGTCATCGACCCGGCGGGCGCCGACCCGGTCGCCTACGACCGCGAACATGTGCTGGTCCTGTCGGACTGGAGCTTCATGCACCCGCACGAAATCTTCGACAAGCTCAAGAAGAGCCCCGGTTACTTCAACCGCCAGCGCACCACCCTGGCCGGCCTGCTGGACGGCAGCGACCGGATGAGCCTGGAAGAGCGCCGGATGTGGGGCGAGATGCGCATGGATCCGCGCGACATCCTCGACGTCAACGGCTCGACCTACACCTATCTGATCAACGGCCACGGGCCGCGGGAGAACTGGACCGGTCTGTTCCGGCCCGGCGAGCGGGTGCGGTTGCGCATCATCAACGCCTCGGCCATGTCGATCTTCAACGTGCGAATTCCCGGACTGCCGATGACCGTGGTTCAGGCCGACGGCGAGAATGTGCGCCCGATCGAGACCGACGAGTTCCAGATTTCTGTGGCCGAGACCTATGACGTCATCGTCCAGCCGACCGAGGACCGCGCCTACACCATCGTCTCCGAAGCCATCGACCGATCGGGCATGGGGCGGGCGACCCTGGCGCCGCGTCTTGGAATGACCGCCGAGGTTCCGCCGCTGCGGGAGGTTCCCAACCTGACCATGAAGGACATGGGCATGGGGGACATGGGCGGCATGGGCGGAATGGATCACGGGTCCATGGGAGCCCAGCCGGGCGGAGCCATGGCCGGGATGGACCACGGGGCCATGACCGGAGCCTCCGGCGGAGCCATGGCGGGCATGGATCACGGCGCCGTGCCTGCCCAGCCTGCCGGGGCGATGCCTGGAATGGATCACGGCTCCATGGCCGGAATGAACATGCGCGATCCCGAGAATGCGCCGCCCGACATGGCGGTCGGTGTGGGCGTCGATGCCATCGCGATGGCGCCGGCCAACCGCATGGGCGAGCGTCCGATCGGGCTTCAGGATGTTCCGCATCGCGTCCTCGTCTACACCGACCTCGTCTCGCTCCAGCCCAACAAGGATCAGCGTCCCCCGTCCCGGACGATGGAAATCCATCTGACCGGCAATATGGAGCGGTTCATGTGGGGCTTTGACGGCCGAAAATTCAGCGAGCTGGTCGAGCCGATCCGGTTCGAGCGGGACGAGCGGGTGCGCGTGACCCTGGTCAACGATTCCATGATGGCGCACCCGATCCATCTGCACGGCCATTTCTTCGAACTGGTCACCGGGGGCCCTGCCGGGCACCAGCCGCTCAAACACACTGTCAACGTTCCGCCGGGCGGCAAGGTCAGTTTCGACCTGACCGCCGACAACCCCGGCGACTGGGCCTTCCACTGTCACCTATTGCTGCACATGCATGCCGGGATGTTCAATGTGGTCACGGTCCGTCCGATGGAAGGAGCTGCATCGTGAAGACGTCGGTCGCCGTCCTTCCCCTGATCCTCGCCGCGGCCTCCGCGGCGGCGGGAACGCCTGCGCTGGCGCAGAGCCACGCCGGGCATGCAACGCCCGCGCCTGTTCGCCAGACGCTTCCGGAGGGTTGCGTCGCGCGCGGCTCCTCCACCGCCGATGCATCCCGGATAGGGACGGCCGGAGCGCCGACGTGCCCGACGGGCGCGGTGCCCGTCCGTCTGCAGGCTGGGGCGATGCCGGCGGGGCACGACATGTCGACCATGGGCCAGACCCGGCCTGCGCCGGCCATGCCTGCGGGACACGACATGTCTACGATGCCCCAGACGCAGCCCGCTCCAGCCGCCGCGTCTAGACATGCCGGTCATGACATGTCGACCATGGGTCAGACCCAGCCCGCGCCGGCCATGCCGGCGGGGCACGACATGTCGGCTATGGGCCAGACCCAGCCGGCTCCGGCCGCCGCGTCCCCGCATGCCGGCCATGACATGTCGGCCATGGGTCAGACCCAGCCTGCGCCAGCCATGCCCGCGGGGCACGACATGTCGACGATGGGCCAGACTCAGCCGGCTCCGGCCGCCACGTCCCCGCATGCCGGTCATGATATGTCGACCATGGGTCAGACCCAGCCCGCGCCAGCCATGCCGGCGGGACACAACATGTCGACGATGGGCCAGACCCAGCCGGCTCCGGCCGCCGCGTCCCCGCATGCCGGCCATGACATGTCGACCATGGGTCAGACCCCGCCCGCGCCGGCCATGCCGGCGGGGCACGACATGTCGACGATGGGTCAGATGCCGGCCGGACACGACATGTCCGGAATGGCCATGCCGCCCGACGTCCCGACCAGCGCGAACAATCCCGGACGTCCACCGGAAGCCCCCGCTCCGGCGGGCGCGGCAAGCGGGCCGGCCAATGCCGCCGACCTGCTGTTCGACCCCGCCGAAATGGCGGCGGCCCGCGCCCAGCTGTTGGTCGAGCACGGAAACGTCCGCACGACGGCGGTCATCATCGACCAGCTCGAAGCGACCTTTGGCGACGACGAGGAAGGCTACGCCTGGGACGCCCAGGGCTGGACCGGCGGCGACATCAATCGGTTCTGGTGGAAGTCGGAAGGGGAGGGCGCTTTTGACGGCGAGGTCGAGGAGGCCGAGATCCAGGCCCTCTACAGCCGGGCGTTCCGACCCTTCTTCGACTTCCAGACCGGCCTGCGGCAGACCTACCGGCCCGAGGGCGACCGGACCGATCTGGTCGTCGGCATTCAGGGTCTGGCGCCCTACTGGTTCGAGGTCGATGCGGCGGCCTTCCTGTCCAACAAGGGCGAACTGACGGCGAGGGCGGAGGCCGAATATGATCAGCGGATCACCAATCGCTGGATCGTGCAGCCCCGGGCCGAGGTGGTGCTGTCGGCGGAGGACATCCCCGAACTCCGGATCGGGTCCGGCCTGTCGACGCTCCAGATCGGGGCCCGCTTGCGCTACGAGTTCCGCAAGGAATTCGCACCCTATGTCGGCGTCGAATGGACCAAGAGCTTCGGCAATACGGCGGACTTCCTGGAAGCTGACGGGCGAAGCTCGGAAGACACCCGGCTGGTCGTCGGCATTCGGGCGTGGTTCTAGCGAAGCGGCGGCGGGTCTTGTCTTGACGCCGGCGCCCCCACAGGCACGCAACGGGTCGGTTGTCAGGACGCCCCCGCCGGGGCCAGGGCCTCGCTACAGCCTGTGCCTTGCGCCGGCCGGTGACCGGCCCGGTGTTGTCCAATGACAGCGGGGCGGCGGATCCGGGCCGTCGTGATCGATCTGGATGACACCCTGCTCTCAGCCTATCGCCGCCCTGATCTGGCGTGGCGCAGCGTCTGTCAGGTATACCAGACCGAGCTTGGCGACCTCGCTCCGGACGTTGCAGCGCGCGCCCTGACGGAGGCGGGGCGGGCCTTCTGGAGCGATCCGGACAGCCACGCCGTGGGCCGCGCAGACCCGAAGCAGGCCCGGCGCGTCATCGCAGCCAAAGCCTTCGAGGCCTTGCGGCGCGACAGTAGTCCAACGGTATCTCCCGAGATCGCAGAGCGCATCGCCGACGCCTTCAGCCTCCATCGCGACCGGCAGATGCGGCTCGAACCCAAGGCGGACGCCGTGTTGGTCCAACTGCGGGACGCTGGATACCGGCTCGCGCTGCTCACCAACGGCGCCGGTCCACTGCAGCGCGCCAAGATCGAGCGTTTCGGTCTGGCTTCGCGTTTCCATCATATCCAGATTGAAGGCGAGGTCGGCGTTGGCAAGCCCGATCCGGGCGCGTTCAGGCGAGTGTTTGCCGCCTTGAACGTCGATCCGCCCGAGGTCTGTGTCGTCGGAGACAGTCTGGAATGGGACATTCGCCCGGCCAAGGCGCTGGGCTGTTTCACCATTCTGTACGACCCGGAGGCTGGCCAAGCTGTAGGACGCGGTTTCGGCGACGCCCACGTTGTGACCCGGACATTGGCGAGCTTGGCGCCCCACCTTCAGGAGCGTAGTTCGCCCCCCGGCCGGATGGATCGCGCCGGCCGGCGATCACGGCGCGCCGACTGAGCCCAGGGCTGAAAGACCATCGCGAGGGGTCAGCCGGGGAGCCGACCGCTGATCGACGACGGAAAAACGCCGCGCGGCAGGTCGCGCGGCGTTCCTTCCACATCCGGCTTCGGCCCCTCAGGAGGCGGGAGGCCGATCCCTCAGTGAACCATGAAACGGACGAGGCCGTTCATCTGGTGGCCGTCGGCGCCCTTCGCGGCCCAGGCGGCGGAATAGGATCCGGGGGCCAGGATGGGGAGGGGCGCGCTGACCGTGGTGACCGGCGCCGCGTCGTCGACCACAGCCACGTCGATGGACCGGGCGTCAGGGCCCGTCAGCCTGAGAGAGGTCAGGGTCATGGCGTGCGGGAACGTCGCCGAGAAGGTCGTCGGCGCGACCGCTAGCATGGCGTTGTCCGCGGGCGCGGTGACGACGCCGTTGGCGGGGGCCTGCATGGCGGCGTGATCCTGCGCCGACATGCCCGCGTGCGAATGGCTCTGGGCCTGGGCGAGGGAGACGGGAGCCAGCGCCGCCAGAGCGGCCAGGCTGGTGAGGATTGAACGGTTCATGAGAGACTTCCTGATGCTTACGTGGACTACTGGTTGGGCGGCATGGTCATGCCGTCCATCTTCGACATGTCATGGCCGGCCATCGGATCGGCCGGCGGCGGCGTCGGGGCGGGTGCTGGCGCCGGCGCGGGGCGGGTCGGTCGGGGCGTCGAGGCCCGGGGGGACAGCGCCGGGGCTGGTGCGGCGGCCTGCGGCTGCGGGGTCGGCTCGGGCGTGGCGACCGGCGCGGCCTCCATCGGGGTCGTCGCCGAGGCGCCCGGCGCCGTCTGGGCCTCGACCGGTTGAGGGTCGGCGGCCGGCTGGCAGGCGCCCAGGGTGATCGCCGCTGCGGCGGCGAGGATCGGGACTCTCATGTGACAAGCTCCTGAAAGAAAAGGGCGACAGTCGGGTCGATTTCCCGCGACGCCCTCATACTAGAATACGCGGACGGGCGCCGCATCCCTCGCCGCCTGGAGGTCGATCGACGGAGCGCCGCTGCGGCCCGAGCGGGGCTAAGGCGCGACGAAGGTTCCGAGGACCCTCGAGCTGATCACTCAAGAGCGGCCCGGACAGCGGGCGTGTCGTCCAGCGCCTCGGACAGCTTGCGACGAGCCCGCGCCACGCGGGTCTCCACGGTCTTGATGGAGACACCCAGCATCCCGGCCGTTTCCGCCTGACTGCGCCCTTCGATTGCCGTCAGCATAAGCGGAGCCTTGAGGTGCGGCGGCAGACGGCTCATGGCCTCGTTCAACCGCGCCAGCCTTGCGCTGGCATCCATCCGGTCATCCACCGCCTCGGCCCCGTCCGGCACGGACATGGCTTCCGGCGACGACAGGTCGACGTCGCCCCGGATGAGCCGCCGAACGAAGCGGCGACGGCTCCAGTCCCGGCATTTATTGAGTGCGATGGTCCGGATCCAGGCCTCGAAGGGTCGGACCGGGTCGTAGCGGCGAATGTTGATCCAGGCCGCCGCATAGGTGTCCTGCAACAGGTCCCAGGCGTCCTGTTCATCGCCGACATAGCGCCGGACGAAACGGAACAGAGAAGTCTTGGTCTGCCGCATCAACTCGCTGAAGGCCGCCCGGTCCCCGCCGGCGGCGCGGGCTGACAGGTCGTTGGGGCTGTCCACGCGGAACGCTAGCCTTCGTCGGGCGCGAGGGCCTCGACGATACGGTCGTCGAATACCTCGGCCTGGGCCGGCGTCAGAACGGACCGCATCTCGAAGACGTGGGCGATCGTCTCCTTCTGCAAGGCGCCCATGGCGACGTGGAAATGGTCCACCGCCGCCTGGACCTGGGGACCGTCGCCGTCGCTCCTTGCGATCGCGCGCGCCAGTTCCTGATTGGCCGCGCGGACGTCCGCTTCGAGCGCGGGCCGGCGCGCGGCGAACCGGGCTTCGACTGCGTCGATGCGGGTCAGCTGGTCGGGCGAGAGCTTCAGGTCGTGGTGCACGATGTCGTGCAGGGATGGCGGTTCGCGCCGGCTCAGCACCCAGCTGGCGCTGATCCAAGTGCCCGCGCCGCTGGCGACCGCCGCCAGGACGGCCGTCAGGGCGATGGCCTGCCAGCCGCGCTTCATCGGCCGGTTTCCAGTCTCACCAGAGGCGACAGGCCCGCGTCGACCGTGAAAATGGCCATCTCCCCGGCCGGTCTGGGGGCGGCGACCGCGCCGACGCCGCCTGCCGTCAGGCCGGTGACCAGGGCCATGGCGACGGCCCCCAAACGCAGTTGCGACGCGAGCCTTTCGCCGCGAAGCGCGTCGACCCGGCTCCAGACGAGCGGTTCGAGCCCGTCGAGCGACCGGCCCAAGGGCGTCGCCGCCGATCCGGCCAAAAGATCATCCAAATTACGCGCCATCGAACACTCTCCTTGCGCCCCTAATCCCTACTACGCCGAAACAAGCCAAATCCCTCAAACGAGGGGACGGCCTCCCCGGTGCGTAGTTAGCAGAAGGGACGGGATGGGAGAGAACAATGTCGATACGCAAACTTCTGTCGGGGATCGCCCTGGTGGTGGCGCTGTCTGTCAGCGCGCCCGCGTTCGCGCACGAGGATCATGACAAGCAGGCCGCGGCCCGTGCCCAGGCCGCCGCGCCGGCGGGCGCCGTGCCAGAAGGCGGCGTGATGGCCATGCCGGGGATGGCTATGGACATGGACCACGGGGCCATGACGGCGGACGAGGGTCCCAAGCCAATGCCCCAGCGCCTGTATCGCTGGCTCGGCGCCATGCATCCCGCCGCCGTCCATTTCCCGATCGCGCTGTTCCTCGTCGCCGCGCTCCTCGAGATCGCCGCCCTGACGCTGCGTCGGCCGGTCCTGACCCAGGGCACGCGGGTGATCATCGCCCTGGCGGCGATCTCCGCGGTCGCCGCGGTGGCGCTGGGATGGTTCGCTATGGGGCTGCCCGGGAAGGACGATGTGACTCACCTCTACCATCGGTGGCTCGGCACCTCGATCGCCGCGCTCGGCCTGCTGAGCTGGTGGGCGAAGGAACAATGGGTCCGCCGGCCGGGGCGCGGGCGCGAGCTGATCTACATCGGTCTTTTGACCGTGACCGCCGCCGCCGTGGTGGTCAACGGCCTGCTGGGCGGGATGCTGACCCATGGCATGAGGCATCTGATGTTCTGACGGCCTTGGGGTCCGTCGTCGCCCGAACGCCTCGTTCTTCATCTACTTCGCCGGACCGGGTTCTACTGCGGCCGCGGCAAACCAGGAGACTGCACCATGATGTTCCGTTCAGCACTCGCCGGATCGGCGGTCGCCGCCCTCCTCGCGACCTCCGGCCAAGCGCAAGCTCAATCACAGGCGCCGGCCCGCTCCCACGCCCCCGGCTCGGCCCATACGCCAGGCTCGGCGCACGCCCCCGGCGATGCGCAATCCGCTGACGAGGCCCAGGTCCGAGCGGTCGTCACCGCCTACAAGGACGCCATCGAGCGGATGGACGTGTCGCAGACGCCGGCCCTGTTCTGGACCGACTCGGAGATCTTCGAGAACGGCGGCGTGGAGGGATCGTTCGCCTATTATCTGGAGCACCATCTCGGGCCCGAATTCGCCGATCTGGCCGGCTTCGACTTCCGCAACCACGAAATGAAAGTCGAGGTTGACGGCGACACCGCCTTCGTGAGCGAGACCTACACCTTCCACATCACCTTCAAGTACGGAGCCCGGGCCCCCATAGAGCGCCGCGGCGCCGCCACGAGCGTCCTGCGCAAGCGGGGTGACGAGTGGAGGTTCGACGTCTATCACTCCTCGGCCCGGCCCTTCCGCCCCGCCGCCTGATCGCGGCGGCGACCGTCATCGGCGGCCTCCAGATATCGCTCGCCAGAGGGACCCATGAGATCGATGCCCACCCTTTCACGCCGTGCGTTTCTGGCCGCGGGGGCCGGCTCCGTCGCCGTCGCGGCCTGCGCTCCGGGCGCCCGTTCATCGACCGAGCTCGCGGTCTACAAGACCCCGACCTGCGCCTGTTGCACGGCCTGGGTGGATCACATGCGCGCCGCCGGCTTCAAGGCGCGGGTCAACGAACTCCCGAGCCTTCGCTCTATACGCAGCACCCAAGGCGTGCCCGAGGCGCTCGCCTCCTGCCACACGGCCATGATCGGCGGCTATGTCCTCGAGGGCCATGTGCCGGCCGAGGATGTCCGCAAGCTTCTGGCCGAACGTCCCGAGGCCGTGGGCCTCGCAGTGCCGGCGATGCCGCTGGGGTCTCCCGGCATGGAGACGCCAGACGGCCAACGTGAGCCCTATGAGACCCTGCTGATCCTCAAGGGCGGCGGTACGCGCGTCTTCGCGCGTCACGGCTAGGCGAGGCCCAGGGATGAAGGTTCTCAAGCTCTCCACCCAGCTGCACAAATGGATTGCGCTCGTCGTCGGCCTTCAGGTGCTGTTCTGGGTCGGCGGCGGTCTGGTGATGACGGCCATTCCGATCGAGACGGTGCGCGGCGAACATCGGGCGGTTGACCTCAAGCCGAGCCCGCTGGAGCTCGGCGCGCTTCCGGCACTGAGCGAGATCGCGCGCCGAGCGGGCGTCGCGCCTGTCCAGGCGGAGCTTCACACGACGCCGCGGGGGGCGGCCTGGACCTTGAAGCCGGCGTCGGGCGAGCCAGTCGTCGTGTCCGCCGCGACCGGCCGGCCGTTCGGACCGATGTCGGCCGCCGACGCCTCGGCCTTCGCCAAGGGCGCGTACAAGGGCGAGGCGCGGGTTTCCGGCGCGGTTCTTCTGGCGACGGCGCCCGAGGAGACGGGACGCACCGGACCGCTGTGGCGGGTAGACTTCGCCGACCGCGAAAAGACGGCCTTCTACCTGTCGCCAGCGACAGGCGAAGTGGTGACGCGCCGCTCGGGCGTGTGGCGGATCTTCGACTTCTTCTGGCGACTGCACGTCATGGACTGGAACGACGGCGAGGACTTCAATCACCCCCTGATCATCATCACTACCGCCTTGACCCTGAGCATTGTGATTTCGGGCTTCATCCTGCTGTGGATACGGATCTCCCGCGACCTGAAAATGGCGCGTGCGGTTCGCAAGCGGGAGCCATGAGGCAGGCGACGGCTCGATCACAGGAAGCTCTGCCAAGAGACAACGACCGGACTTCACCACCGCGTCTCGCCGCCCTGACCACCGCCTGGCCGCCGCACATCCTGCGGCAAGAGGACGTCGCGGCCAACGGGGCCGAAATGTTCGCCACGACCCACGGCGGTTTCGAGCGGCTGGCGCCTATCTATCGAAACGCCTTGATCGACACACGGCATTCGTGCGTCCCAATGGACTGGTATCTGCAGCCGCACAGCTTCGCGGAGCGGAACGACCTGTTCCTGGAACACGCAGTCGCCCTGATGGCCGAGAGCACGACGAGCGCGCTGGAGCAAGCGGGGTGATCGCGACCTTGGCCGGTTTTGGACCACTCGGATCATCACCTGCCCGGCGCGCCGCTAGGCTCAGGACCCATTGATGTGATGTGCTCGATCTGATTCAGGCTCTGTAAGGAGACTGGATATGAGCGACCTCTATTGGCTGACGGACGAGCAGATGGCGCGGCTGCAGCCGCACTTCCCCAAGA